>SL_5KL_010_SEDDRAFT_10001265_pt1 | contig 15391 bp, 16 predicted proteins | sample SodLakKL_010_SED_FD_9118 | JGI IMG/M metagenome (IMG submission 9118)
TCTGCTCCCAGCCGGCGGGCAGATCGGGCCGCATCCATAGCCACATTGCCCCCGCCGATGACAACAACATGGCTTCCCACTTTCACCGGCGTGTCATATGCCGGAAATGCACTGGCATGCATCAGGTTTACCCGGGTCAGGAATTCGTTTGCTGAGTAGACACCGACTTTGTGCTCTCCGGGAATACCCATAAACGCGGGCAGGCCGGCTCCTGTTGCCAGGATGATTGCATCATATGCAAGAAGTTCATCCACAGGGATACTCCTTCCGACCAGGTAATTTGTCCTGATCTCCACACCAAGGCGCCTGACCTCATCGATCTCGGCCTGCACCACGTCATCTGGCAGCCGAAACCCGGGTATCCCGTATGTCAGGACACCGCCTGGTGCGTGGAGCGCTTCAAATATCGTGACATTGAACCCGTTGCGTGCACATTCAGCTGCAGCAGTGAGGCCGGCCGGCCCGGATCCAACGACCGCTATCCTCTCAGATCTCTTCTCAAGAACAGGAGGCGTCTCAGGGCCATGCTCCCGCTCCCAGTCGGCAAGGAACCGCTCAAGCCTGCCGATAGCAACAGCCCTCTCCTTATTTCCAAGGATGCACTCACCCTCACACTGCACCTCCTGCGGGCAGACACGGCCGCAGATCGCAGGGAGCATGTTGCTCTCCTTGATGATCCGGATGGCGGACCTGAAATCCCCCTCTTCGATGCAGCGGAGGAAGGCAGGGATGTCGATTTCAACCGGGCACCCTTCGATGCAGAATGGTTTTTTGCACTGGAGACAGCGTGCAGCTTCTGCAATGGCTTCCTCGGGAGACAACCCTGCGTCGACTTCCGCAAAATCCTGGATCCGCTCGGAAACAGTGCGATCTGCCATCAGTGGCCCCCCTCCAGGCAACCGCCACCTGCATGATAGTGTTCAAGGGATTCCTTCTCTTCAGCCAGATAGAACCGCTGGCGGTTCATCAGGAGGTTAAAGTCCACCTGGTGGGCATCAAACTCAGGCCCGTCCACACAGGCAAACCGTGTCTTTCCGTTTACGACCACACGGCAGGACCCGCACATCCCGGTCCCGTCCACCATGATCGGGTTGAGTGACACAAATGTCTTTATGCCATATGGTGCTGTTACGCCTGAGGTGACCTTCATCATAATCGCAGGCCCGATCACCCAGACCGCATCTGGCGGCCGTGTCTCACAGATCTCCTGCAGCGGTCCTGCGGCAAACCCTTTGATCCCATATGATCCGTCATCTGTGGTGATGATGAGATCATCACAGATCCCCTGCATCTCCTCTTCAAGGATCAAAAGGTTCCTGCTCCGTGCCCCGATGATCCCGGTCACATGGTTTCCAGAGGCCCTGAGGGCCCGGGCAATAATCGGGAGACAGGCGATCCCGATACCGCCGCCCACCAGGACACAGCGTCCATATCTTTTGATGTCAGCCGGTCTGCCCAGGGGCCCGACCACATCCAAAATAGCGTCCCCGGCCCTGAGTGCTGCAAGCTTCTGGGTGGTTGTCCCGATCGTCATGAAGATGACCCTGACACAATCCCCGTCCACTGCAGAGATCGTAAGGGGAATCCTCTCCCCGCATTCATCGATCCGGAGTACAAGAAACTGTCCTGCCTGCGTATTCCTGCTGACATGAGGGGCATTTATCCAGAGTTCATAAGTGTTTACTGCCAGGCATGCGCTTCTCTCTATCTGATACACAATGATTCACTCCGGGCTGAACAGAACATCCTCGTAAACGTTATGGCTCATCCCTCTTTACTTTACGCAACCGGACAGCAACACCCCGCGAGGATCGCACCATCTCGTCTGCGGACATCATCGCCCTTCCGGTTGCACGCAGGCCGTCTCCGATAACCAGCACCTCATCACCCTCCCGGACATCCTGATCTGCAGCAAGAACCCCCGGGGCCAGGACATCGCCATGAGGGATGAAGGTGTCAATATGGACACGGTAACAGTCAGGCAGAAGATCCCATCCATCAAACGTGGGCCGGAAGAGGCCGCTGTCCGGATCAGCTGAAAAGAGCTGGCGTCTGCCAAGGAAAACCTTCTGTTCCGGGAGCCTCCCTTTCCTGATCATCTTCTTTGTATCTATCGTCTTTCCAAACTGCCACTGAAGCGTGCCCCGGATGGTATCAGGTGCCTGCCTCTTCTCACCTGTCAGCGCCTCTCTGAGCTGCGCCAGAGACTGTTGCGAGGTGGGGCGGCCATCACTGCAGGTCTCTTCAAGCATGATGCCGGCATCCAAAGCGGCAGTCCGTGCCACATCCAGGGCTCCTCCCTCGAGATGGGCGATGACACGGTCATAGGGGTGGGCTCGGAAATAGCTGGCAAGGTATCCTGAAAGAATATGCACCTCCTCGCGGTCCCAGTGGCCTGTGACCGGGACATCATAGTGTGCTGCCGGATAGATTCTCTCACATTCCCGCGGGACAATCCCAAGCGGCGAGGTGACGATCACCTCGTGTGCCCTCTCTAAAACCGCTTCACGGAACTTCCGGTGACTCTGTGAGAGAGAGTAGGGTTTCCGTGCAGAGCAGGGGAGCAGGACGCAGACGTCAGATCGATCCGGGGAAAACCGGTTGATCACCCGGTCTGCAAACCGGGCGATCTCCGGGCGGTTCAATGATTCTGCAGTATATGCCCTGAAGGCTGATTTTCTGGCAATGGGAGCTGATACTTCCATGAATGCGCTCTTTGCATCAAGGTGCCTGAGTATGGCAACGAGTGCGGCATCTGATCTGCACCGCGACTCAACAAGCTCCCTGAGCTCACCCCGGCCAAGCGCTGCTGCCGCAAGCCGGACCTCCTGGGAAAGTACCTGCCGGTTATGCTCCCTGAGGTCTTCAGATCTGCACCCCCTACAGGAACAGACCTCCTCATGCATCATGGAGCCCGGGTAGATGCCTGTCGGTATACAGAAGAGCCCCTGTGCAGATCTGAGGTCGACTGCGATTGTATCAAAGATATCAAACCCGCAATAGACCAGAACAGCCGCATGTGAAGGCAGTGCAGATGCAGGTGCATACCGTGCAGCATCCGGTGGCAATGCCATGATAAACCGCTGTATCCAGTCTGCATACTGACGGGGATGTGTGAGGGCAGTATGCCAGCATGGCATGATCACGGCATCGCCTGAACCGATCCCGCCTGGTGATGCCGGGTATACCGGGTAGGGTTGGCCGGCAGGCTTTTTTCCATACGCGGCAATCCACCCTTCGTTTGCCTGGAGCGGGATATGCGAATGGGGACGGTTCGCCAGATCAGGAAATACAGTCAATGGATCGATGATCGCGGGAGTTGCAATGGTCACTTCACCTGTTGTATACACCCCGGTGCGTGCCAGGCCGTCCCGGCGCCGTACCTCAAACCGGCTCATCGGATCACCCGGGGTGTCGGATACCGCCTGTGTAGTATATCTGCCATATCCGGTGATGCCGAGAAGGTAATCTCGGTACCAGGGTTTGTGCTGAGCAGTGCGTCAATGCCGAGAAATGCCGAGGCGAGCATTGCATCATCCCATGCCGGCACCTCGGCCTGGCCTATCGGAAAGGTCTCTTTGAGTTCTCGCGGGACTGCCCCAAACGGGGGACAAAGCTCAAGTACATCATCAAATCCACCAACTTCCGGGCCGCCGCAGAGGATGAGCACATGTCGTCTGAGCTGTATCCTCTGTATCTGCTGGTGGAACCGGATCACTTCGGTTCTCCTGCATGACTCATCCCCGCGATAGAAGAACCTCCGTTTTGTTCCCCGGTCGAGGGGTTCAAGCGATGGGCAGTGGCCCAGGAGTTCCCGGTACCCGTCAAGGAGCCGGGGATGGGACCTGCAGCGCTCGTCGACGAGTTCCCAGAGCGTCCCCTCCTGGATGGCAAGACGGATCCGTGCGATCTCGGCCTGGGTAACTGCCAGGTTGTGCATGGCAAGGAGGCGTTCCGTATCAGACGATGTTCTCAGTTCATCTGCAGTATATGACCGGCAGACAGAACAGGCACAGGGCAGTTCGGCCATCTCCTTGAGTTTCAGGGTGCCTGACGGGGTAATGTAGCGGCCTTCCCGTGCATAGAGGGCATATGCAGCAGAATCAAAGATATCACACCCCATTGCAGCCGCAAGCGCAAACATGGATGGGTGGCCGGCACCGAAGAGGTGGATACAGGCAGCAGGTGAAACTCCCCTCTTTGCCGGGAGAACTGATCTGACAAGCTCCCTGTACCGGTAGCTCTCAAGCAGCGGGACAACTGCGCCGATCGGGCAGAACGAGAACTGAAGCTCAGATGCTTCACGCCCTGCCTTCTCTCTCAGATCAGGATGCAGACCGCCCTGGATGGGGCCTGCAATCGGTGCATCGTCACCAAAGATCATGCGAGCCTCCCGCAGGCGCTCCATTGTCACAGCGAGATCTGATTCGACAATCTCGCGTGGGGCGTCGGGGTGGGTCGGGATATCGAGCGGGACCCAGATATCGCTTCCAATATCTCGCTGAAACGCAAGGGTTTCTTCGTTTGTTGTCTCAACCGATCCATAGACCGAGAGCTGAAACGATCCTGAATCGGTCATGATCAAACCCTGAAAACCGAGAATATCATGGAGGCCGCGTGAGAGTGCCTGGTTTCGGAACTCCGCACTCTTTGAGAAGATGTAGGCATTGGTGATCAGCCCTTCGATCCCCATCGCAGCCATTTCATGGGGGCGGACAACCTGTATATGCGGGTTGATGACCGGCAGGAGGGCCGGAGTTTTGATCCGTTTTTCACCGGCAGTGAGCCGCCCGACTCTGCCGGCGATATCCTTATGCAGCACCTCAAACTGGATTGACATAATTACTCTGCAAAAATCTGCCCCTCGAACCGCATGACAACAACATCCTCATGCTGCCAGCACCCCCGGGGAAGACCTGCCTTCATGCAGGTCTGCTCGAGAAATTCTACCGGGGACCACGTGTTGTCAGAGGCGACCTGCGGGAGGAGGAGGCCTCCCTGCCCTCTTCCCCTGATGATCAGGCCGTGGCGACCGATGATGACATGGTCCGGTCTCTCTGCAGGATCTCCTGTGACTGCCTCAGGCACAGAGAGGATTGTCAGTTCAAGTGCGATATCCGGGAGTTCATCCGGAGTCACCGGGGGAAAACGCGGATCATTAAGTGCTGCAGAGGCAGCCGCTTCGACAATTGCATCTGCAAGCGGCATCACCGGCATGGGGATGCCGATACACCCGCGGAGTTCTCCCTCATTGTTCAGGGTTACAAATACCCCGCGTTTTTCCACAAAGACCGGGGGCAGGGTGGGGGAGTTGAGATCGACGTGAAGCACTGCCGCCTCCAGGGCCTCACGTGCGAGTACCAACCCGATTTCACCATCTTCTGGTGAGAGAAGCATCATGGGTATACGTGATGCGCAGAAGAAGAAGAGGGTATCTCCGGTAGTACAAGGTTTAATGTTGGTTCAGAACCCATTATATCTGCTGGAGGAGTGCAAACACTGCTCTTCAATCCGGCGATGAGAGGGAGAGTGCGGCTGACGGTGGCCCTTCGGGGCCGCTGAGGAAAGTCCCCCCACCTTTCGGGCGCGCAGCCCCGTGCAAGCGGGGATGGCGAGAGTCATGGCAATGGCACAGAAACGACACGTCCTGCCGCCAGCAATGAAACGATCGAGCACTCCCGGTTTACCGGTGTGCAATACTCCTGCTCCTCTGCAGTATCAACTCGTTGAGCATATCGGCAGGGACCGATGGAACGGTGAATCCCTGCGGGTGCAAGCCAAACAGGGCAGATGGGATGCCCGGATCCTGCCCGGGTACGGCGCTAAGCTGAATGCCGCAACGAACAGAAGGGGGCTTACTCCTCCCACTCATCATCCCCCTGGACCGGGGACACCTTTTTCTTCTATAACCAGGAGTAATGATTATGCACATTCCTACCGGTGAAGAGATCCGATCTGCACGGCGGAGGATCCGGATGACACAGGCTGATCTTGCACGCCGGGCAGGGATCAGCCAGTCGATGGTGGCACGTATCGAGCAGGGATCTGTTGACCCCCGGGCAAGTACGATCACCCGGATCGTCGATGTCATCACAGCGGCTGGGCGGCCAGCAGTGACCGCAGGCAGCCTGATGCATTCACCTGTCGAAGGTGTGTCCCCGGATGATTCAATTCTTTCAGCTGTTGAAAAGATGGACCGGATGGCGTTTTCCCAGCTCCCGGTCCTCAGGGACGGCATTCCCGTTGGCTGCATCTCTGAGTCTGCAATCCTCTCGGCATTTGCAGAACAGCGGCACCAGAAAGGCCATCATCTCACCGTCAGGGATTACATGGAATCCGGGTTTCCAACCGTTCCTCCTGAGATCGAGATCGAGACGGTCGTCGGGATCCTTGAACAGCACCATGCTGTCCTGGTGGTAAAAGAAGGTCGTGTTGAGGGTGTTATTACAAAACACGATCTCATTTCTCTCATCGTGGGGTAGATTATACCTTTGAGACAAGGTCAAGGAGTACAGCTTCGGGATCCTCTGCCTTCACCACGCCTGATGCAAGCAGCACCCCGGCACATCCGAGATCCAGTGAGATCCGGAGACATTCACCAGACTGGATGCCGGCACCTGCGAGCACCAGCACCGCCTTGTTCTGCTCATGTGCAGCCGCAACTGATCCCGAGATGATCTCGGGATCTGCCTGTGCGACCGATATGCCTGATCCGATAAGTTCAGGCGGCTCAATTGCGACATATTCAGGTCCAAGTGCTGCTCCGGCTGCAGTTGTTCTGACATTGTTTGTGCAGATGACCGACGCCAGTCCTTCTTTACGTGCCGCGGCAAGGGCCGCTTCGATGTCAGCAAGCGTCAGCCGCCGTTCGGAATGGTTGATGAGCGATCCGACCGCTCCTGCTTCCTTTACCATGAATGCCGGGGTGTGGCCGGTATAGGAACCTGCTCCAACACCATCGATATGCTGGGCATAGACGGGGATGCTGTAGTGTTTTGCCATTCGCCGCAGTTCTGCATAGTGAGGTGCAATGCCTATAGTTATGCCGTAATCCTCCATTACAGCTTCTGCAGCGCGTGCAATCCTGTCTGCTGAATACCCGGTTCCTTCATGATATGTCTTGAAATTTATGAGAATGAATGGAGAAACCATCTTACTTCCTCTTCACCTGGGTGACATCCCCGAGCGTCATCTGGGTTTTCCCTCCCAGTGTCGTGTCATCGAGATCATCGTCAGATTCGATCAGGCGAATCCCAAGTGCTCCTTCCAGCTTCCTCCTGACGGAATCCTCGGGGATCAGATCCTGGTTTTCGATCTTTCGGATGAGGAGCTCTTTTTCTTTCAATTGAAGGGCAAGCTCTTTCTGGCTCAATCCTTTCTCTATTCGCGCCTTGCGGATGCGTTCGGCATAATCTTCAACGATATCACCGCCGATGAAATCAAAGACGTCACGTTTGCGGCGGGCTTGTGGCGCTGGCGATCGCGGTGCAGGAGCAGCTCTCCCGGGTGCAGCCTTTTTGGGTGCCGGGACATGCACCTCGGTGCCAAGGCGTGCACACCGTTCACAGACCGTCATCGGTTGTGAACCCTCGATCCGTGCGGTCTTTGGCCTTCCCCTGATAAGTTGTCCACAGGCCTCACATTGTTGTGGTTGCATGATATCCCAAAACACTTTATAACCTTTTTTCCTATATATCTATTTGAAGAATTATGACGGTCAAATCTCGCGCACCTGAGGATCCACATGGTACAGAGGACACATATCGGGTCGTACTTGAGCGTCTCTCCGAGCTTGAGACACGAAATCAGGAGCTGCGAGAAGAGCTTCGCCAGTCAAAGACTGACCGCCAGTACCTTGAGACCCAGAAGGTCAGGTATGAGCGCGAGGTCCGGAAACTCAGGTCAGAAATCGAGCAGATGCGGAGTCCCCCGCTTATTGTGGGGACTATTGTTGATGTCGTTGACAACAGCCGTGTCATCGTGCGGAGCAGTGCGGGCCCGAAATTCCTTGTGCGGACGTCCCAGTTCATCGATGTTGATGATCTCAAACCCGGTGTCAGGTGCACCATGAACCAGCAGACACTGGCGATTGTTGAGGTACTCCCCTCATCCTATGACGCCCAGGTGTACGGGATGGAGGTGGATACCCGGCCTACAGAGAGCTATGCAGATATCGGCGGCCTCTCCAGCCAGATCAATGAATTACGGGAAGCAATCGAACTCCCGCTGAAAAAACCCCATCTCTTCGAGAAGGTCGGTATTGTTCCGCCAAAAGGCATTCTGCTCCATGGCCTGCCGGGAACCGGCAAAACCCTCCTTGCACGTGCAGTTGCCCACGAGACTGATGCGACCTTCCTCCGTGTCGTTGGTTCAGAACTGGTGCAGAAATATATCGGAGAAGGTGCGCGTCTGGTGCGTGAGCTCTTTGAGAGTGCAAAACAGAATGCGCCATCAATCATCTTCATCGATGAGATCGATGCGATCGGTGCATCCAGGGGACAGGAGACCTCTTCAGGTGACCGCGAAGTACACAGGACACTCATGCAGCTCCTTGCAGGAATGGATGGATTTGAATCCCGTGGCGATGTCAAGATCATCGGGGCGACAAACCGGATAGATATCCTTGATATGGCACTCCTCCGGCCAGGCAGGTTTGACCGAATCATCGAGATCCCAATCCCTGACCAGGAGGGCAGGCTCTCGATCCTGTACGTTCACACAAAGAAAATATCGCTTGCAAAAGATGTTGATCTCGCAAAGATCGCTGCTGCAACCGAAGGAAAGAATGGAGCTGACCTTGCCGCCATCTGCATGGAAGCGGGAATGTTTGCCATCCGTGATGAGCGGTCGTCTGTAACACAGGACGACTTTTTCAAGGCAATACAGAAGGTATTCTCTGAATTTGAAAGGAACAGATTGATTTCTTCGTCTGGTATCAGCACGATGTTTGCCTGATTATACAGAGGACGCCCCACTCTTTTTTCAGGCCCCTCCGTCTCCTCTGTCCGGTGNGGGAGTTTCTTTTCCCATCTCTTCTTCCAGGCAGAGAACAGGACGGCGGAATTGTCCGCCTGCCTGTAAGAGTGAACCTGCATACCAGAATGGCCAGTCTGCCCCCGGATAGGGGAGACTGCGGTCATAGATCACTTTTGCGAGCTTATAGGAGATTAATTGGTCATCCTGTGTTTGAAAAAGAAGATCTGCTGTATATCTCCTGATATACCAGCGGAGCTCAGATGCAAGTGAGAGGCCTGAGCCAAGCGTTGCCACCGGGACTTCAACACACCCGTCATCCCGGCGGTACGGTGCATAGAACCGCAGGATCATCCTGCTTGTCTCAGACAATAAAAATGTGCGGTACAGGTCAATGCCCGGTTTAGGGATGAATATGACCTGCATTGCTGTGAAAGTCTAGAGATACATTCTGCCGTCATTTTCAGGCTGCTCCAGCCTGACTTTCCGGACGGCTGCATCAAAATGCTGCTGTTCTACCCAATTCGCACGTTCACGGACAGCGATCATCCCGGCTTCACGGCAGATCGCCTCAAGCTCAGCACCGGTTGCTCCATCTGTTTCAGAAGCGATTAGATCGAGGTTCACATGCTTCAGGGAGAGGTTCTTTGAATGGATCTTGAGGATCTCATGTCGTGCGTCCCTGTCAGGGAAGGGGATCTTGATCAGCCGGTCAAACCTGCCTGGACGGAGGAGAGCAGGGTCCAGCATATCAGGACGGTTTGTCGCGGCCATGATCCGGATCTCACCCCGGTTATTGAACCCGTCCATCTCCGCGAGGAGCTGCATGAGCGTCCGCTGGACTTCGGCTGATCCTGATGTGCCGTCATGGGTGCGTGTGCTGCCGACTGCATCGATCTCGTCGATAAAGACGATTGAAGGCGCCTTTTCCCGGGCGAGCTGGAAGAGTTCACGCACAAGCTGGGCACCTTCACCGATAAACTTATGGACAAGTTCGCTTCCCGACATCCGGATAAATGTTGCCTGTGCGTTATGGGCAATTGCCTTTGCAATCAGGGTTTTTCCTGTTCCTGGAGGGCCGTAGAGCAGGATGCCCTTTGGCGGCTCAACCCCGAGCCTTCTGAAGACCTCTGGTCGTGTGAGCGGATATTCCACTGCTTCCCTGACTTCTTCGATCTCATGGTTCAGGCCGCCGATCTCTTTAAACGTCTGGCTGGGAGAAGATTCAAGCTCCATCACCCGTACCCGTGAATCATAGGTTGTCCCAACAACCTTGACGATAGAGAGCGCATTATTGACGGCAACTTTTGCCCCGGGCTTCAGAAGGGGATAGATATCCTCTCCTGCATGGGTGATGTACTCCTGGTTGTTTCCGAGCTGGCGAAGATAGACTTCACCACCTTCCATCTTCTCGATGACAACCGCAACAAAGAGGGGGAGACGTTTGAGCTGGGCATTTTCCCGTTTCAGCTGTGCGTTCTCCTCTCTGAGTTTGAGTATATCCTTCTGCTGGGCTTCAACCTTCTCACGGAGTTCAACCAATGACTCGTACAGCTCTTTCATCCGCTGCGACTGCATCGCCGGTTCGCCACCTATATTGTCGATGAGGGTTTCGTCCATGTCTATAATATACTCTATTCTCCCACCACTTATTAGGTGGTATTGTGATAATCAAAGGACGATCCATTGCTGCTGGCAGGGCAACAGGCGAACTTGTCGTAACCGACGCACCCCTCTCATTCCTCTCCGGTGTCGATCCTGAGACGGGAATGATTATTGATACAGACCATCCCTTGAACGGGATCAAAATCAGCGGAAAAGTCCTGGCATTCCCGCATGGGAAGGGCTCCACTGTTGGATCCTATGTCATGTATGCGCTCAGCAGAAACGGTGTTGCGCCTGCTGCCATCATCAACGCAGAGGCAGAAGCGATCATCGCCGTTGGCGCGATCATTGCAAAAATACCGATGATCGACCGGCTTGAAGGAGGATTATCATCCCTGAAGAGCGGGGTTGTGGTGACCGTTGATGGAGATGCAGGAGAACTTGAAATTGATGATCAGGCAGAACTCTAGATGAAGATTGCCTGGAGGAATATCAGGGCTGCGAGAAATACGTATGCGGTGCTTTCTGCCGCATGCAGCCACCTGGGACACCAGCTGGAGCTTGCGGACTCTCCTGATGGCGATATCATCTGCTATAGTCTCAACAGCATCAATGAACCACAGTATCGATCCGAGATTCGCGATGCATCCGGGATCACCATCGTTGGAGGGCCGCATGCATCTGCCTGTCCCGAAGAGGTGGCAGGCTATGCTGATTATGTCATTGTGGGTGAAGGTGAAAAGACTCTCCCCCGTCTCCTTGACGCACTGACATCTGGATCTTCTCCGCGGATACCCGGGGTTGCCACACGGACGTGGCACTGTCCGGTTGATCATACGGTTCTTCTTGATGCGTACCCCTGTTTCCTGCAGGTGAAAGGGTACCTTGAGATCACCCGGGGATGTCCGCACGCCTGTGCATACTGCCAGACTCCCCGGATCTTTGGAAACCGGATGCGTCACCGGAGCATCGATTCGATCGCAGCATCTGCATGCCGGATGTCTGATGCCAGGTTCGTGACTCCAAATGCCCTGGCCTATGGATCAGATGGCAGAACCCCGCGGCTTGACCGGGTGGAGAAACTCTTCCTCAGGCTCAAAGAAAACCGGATCTGGTTTGGTACGTTTCCCTCTGAAGTCAGGCCTGAATGGATCTCTGATGAGGCGCTTTCTCTGATTCAAACTTATACCGCCGGAAGAAAAATCCATTTCGGTGCCCAGTCAGGGAGCGATTCGGTGCTCTCCCGGATCCGCCGTGGCCACACACGGGAGGATGTTGAATCCGCTTTTGATCTCTGTGTTTCATATGACTTTCTTCCGGTCGTTGATATCATCGTCGGGTTTCCCGGGGAGACGGAAGAGGACCTTGAGATGACAATGGATCTGATCAACATGATCATCAGGCATGGCATTGTCCACCTCCACTACTTCATGCCGCTTTCCGGCACCCCGCTTGCCGGGAGTCGGCCGGAGCCACTGCCCCGTGATATGGTGAAGGTGTTTGGGTCACTTGCCCTCACCGGAAAACTCACCGGGTACTGGACCGATCCTAAACGAAGGTTTTTGAATCTCCCGCGAGATACACACAACGTATGATGAAAGCATTGCTTGTAGCCGATCTCCACGGCACCTATGACTCCCTTGATCCACTCCTTGATGCAACGGATCCGGATTGTCTCTTTATTGCAGGAGATATTACCCAGTTTGGGCCTATTGAGGATATCTCAGCACTGGTTCAAAGGCTCGGTCTCCCGGTTCTTGCCGTCCCGGGCAACTGTGATCCACGTGATTCTCTCTCCTGCCTTGATGACTCAGGAGCAGTCTGCCTGCATGGATCTTCGATTACCATGGGATCTGTGACAATTGCGGGCATCGGAGGTTCAAACCCGACCCCATTCAATACTGCGTTTGAATGTTCAGAGGAAGAGATTGATCAGATCATGGAGGACATGATCCAGAAGATGGAGAAGAACCAGACAAATGTCCTCATTTCTCATGCCCCCCCTCTTGGCCTTCTGGATGAGGTCCAGCCGGGCGTTCATGCAGGTTCAGAAAGCATCAGAAAACATATCAAGGCCTTTGATATCGTCTGCTGCGCGCATATCCATGAACAGCGGGGTGTTGTCAGGTCCCAAGACACCTGGGTTGTCAACCCCGGCCCGGCATCTGAGGGGTATGGGGCGGTGATCCATATCGGAGACGAGAGCGGAGATATCAGGATTGATCTGATCGCTGCTTCTCCAGAAGGAGTTCAAGGTAACTCCGGGTGATCCGTTCCCCGGTGATCCCGAGTTCACCTGCTATCCTATCGATCTCCTTTTCCGCATCTTCCTGTCCGAGATTACCTGCTGCCTCGATCTCTGCGAAGGTCCCGAGATCATCGACTTCGTCCAGTGTTACCGTTGCCTGCCCGAGCCGGTAGGACTCACGATACTTTCGGACAACTGCTGTGTGGATAAACCCGATCCGATCAAGAATGGCATCCATCGTGTCAGAAGATTCGATCCGGACGTTGAGCTCTTCACGTGCCTTATACGACCCTGTCCCGGTTTTTGGTCCTTTATATGTAAGGAGTGCTATGTCTCCGGCATGCCTCAGGCGGAGTGCCTCATCTGTCTGTGCAAAGTCCCGTGTGGGGCTCGTATAGTATGCATCAAACTCGATGCCTTTGTCAAGGAGCTCTCCTCCCGATGCCAGGATCCGCTCCCTGATTGGTCCTCTGTCCTCAATCTGAACTTTGATCTCAATCTCAAGCATGTGCAACCTCTCCTTTAAGTATTATTTAGACCCAGTTATTAAGACAGGGTACCATATATGCCAGTTGAGAATGGAGATTTTATCCGGCTATCCTATACGGGAACCATCGAAGGTATCCCCTTTGATACAACAGATGAAGAGACCGCTCTTGATGCAGGAATACACAATCCATCTTCCCGGTATGGGCCGATGGTCATCTGTGTCGGGAAAACCCATGTCATCCCCGGCCTTGACGATGCGCTCGAGGGTGTCGAAATAGGGGTTGAGCAGTCTGTCACTGTTCCACCAGAGAAGGGTTTTGGGCCTCATGAGAAGGCGAAAGTCCAGGCCTATCCGCTCAAGGCGTTTGAACAAAAGCCAGCAGTCGGCATGAAAATCTCTCTTGATAAGAAGGACGGGGTCGTCACCGATGTTATCGGCCAGCGGGCAATTGTGGACTTCAACCATCCGCTTGCAGGCAAGACCCTCGAGTATACCTTCACGGTGGAGGAAGTCATCTCTGACGATGAAGAGAAGATGAAAGGGATCATACGGCTCTTCTCAGGCAGGGATATAGATCTTTTGTATACTGATGGCATCGTTACGCTCAATCTGCCCCCCGGGATCAATTATGACCAGCGCTGGTTCCTCTGGCGCGGGACAATCGTCCAGGAGGTATTTGCCATCAGCGATTCAGTTCAGGAGATCGTCTTCCTGGAATCGTTTCAACGGCCAGCACCACCTGAAGAAGCGTAACATCAATCAGCCTACTGTATTGCATACCGGAGGAGAGCTGCGATCCCGCCCAGCCCCTCTATTCTTTTTCCCGGCTCAAACTCGGTCGAAACGACAAGGACCTGTGCACGCCTTGTCTCGGCTTCTTCCATCAATGCCGATATCCCGGGTTTTCTGACTGCCGTATCTGCAACAATCAGCTCTTCGACTGCACCGGCCAAAACAGCATCTGCAACCTCGTCTGCTCCATAGGCAACCGGCTCGTTTTTGCCGATACGCTTAAATACCTCCTCTGTGGCCCGGACTTCATGGGCAAGCTGCAGGTCCTCTGCCACGCGCTCAAGGACGCCATCTCCGATCGCCTCCTGAATCGCGCCGTACCCGCTTCTCCGGGTGTCGACCACCGCGATTCTTCTCTTTAGATCTGGTTCATTGGATCGTACATATCCAATAAATTCCTCTTTGATGAAGCCGGGGCCGGCGATGACGATCGGCCCGGTGACCTGGGAGAGAAACGACAGGAGTGACTCAAAGAGCCCATGGCGTGTATTTTCGCCCCGGGTCTTCCCGCTCCCCTGTGTCATGGTGGTGATCCGCTCAGGTCCGTACTGCCGCACACGACAGATCTCAGCCTCCCCCTCTTCAAGTGCGACAATATGGATTGCATCATAGAGTGAGGCCTTCTGCGCCCGGTCGATCCGGTCAAGATCTGTTCTTCTCCATCGCCTGATGACCGAGACCTCGTATCCGGTTTCCAGGTTCAGGCTATGGTGCAGACCGGTATCGGGTCCGTCGCGGATCACTCCGGAGACACGGAGCCTCCGTGATTCCGGGACAAATTCAACTTTTTCAACCTCGATACCAAGCCTGACCGGCCTCTTCTCAACTTTCTCCGGCCGGATCCGGTCTGCCGACTGCTCGGCTGATCTGAGGGTGGTGGCATAGACCAGGTTGCCCGGGTCGATCATGTGGGAGAGATGCCAGAGGTCATCGAGCGATTCAGGCAGAAGTTTGATCTCGCCGCTGTTTTTTTTCAGGTCCAGAAATGTTGCTTTCATTTTGCATCAATGAGATCAGATCCCCCNGCCGGAACAAAGGCAGCGACTGCTTCTGTTGAGAGGACGCCTGCGGCACTCTTTGCATCTGCTGAAGATACCCTGTCTCTTAAGATCCTGACCACTTTCTTTGCAATATCGTTTGGTTCAAATGTTCCGGGTGAAAGCCTGACTGTGTACCGTGCACGTTTTTCAACTGCAGATGCCGGCCCGCCGATGACCGCGAGATCAGGGTCGGTTGCAAGTCCGATGGCGATGCCAAGGGTGACGTTTCTGTAGTATGTCCGC
>SL_5KL_010_SEDDRAFT_10001266_pt1 | contig 15389 bp, 11 predicted proteins | sample SodLakKL_010_SED_FD_9118 | JGI IMG/M metagenome (IMG submission 9118)
TTTCCCATAGCGGCGATGAGTACCTCCTTCCTGTTTCTTTGCTAACAGAAAGAGTACTCGCTGCCGCTAACTATTTCCACACTTTTTGAGTTTACCCCTAACAAGAGAGGCAACCAGTGCAAGGGCTGAGTCATTGGTGGCGGTGGTGGGGCCTCTGACCAGTCTCGGTCTGGCCGGTTTGTTCTACGGACTGCATGTCCTTCTGGCAGGAACACAGCAGACTCTGGCTACTAGCTTGATGCAATGGCTGGCCCTGATCAATGTGCTCCTGGCAGTATTCAACTCGATACCCGCCTTTCCCCTGGATGGCGGCAGATTGTTCAGGGCTCTTCTTTGGCATAAGACGGGCAACTACCGTCGGGCAACACGTATCGCGTCAGGGACGGGACAGGCGATATCGTTCCTGTTCATTGCCGGGGGCATCGCGCTTATGATCTTCGCCCGTGCATTATGGTTCCAAGGCCTGTGGTTCATCCTCATAGGGTGGTTTCTCTACGATGCTGCCAGGGCGAGTTATCACCAGGCCATGTTCCGTGATACGATGGGCAGTCTCAAAGTGGGGCAGGTCACCGACTATGGTTGCCCATCGGTTCACCCGGACACCAACATCTCGGATCTGATCCAGGGTTACGTCTTGCCAACCGGCAGAAGATGCTTTTTCGTGACTGAGGGAGACGAACTGGAAGGGATGGTGACGCTGCAGGGCTTGAAGAAGGTCCCGCGCGAGCGCTGGCCGGTCACCCCTGCCCGAGATGTCATGATTCCTGCGGCAAAGCTGAAGACCGCTCCTGCTGACCAGGATGTCCTGGCTGTGCTTCAGGACATGGTCGAGGAGAACACGGATCATCTGGCGGTCTCTGACTCAGGAAGAGTTGTGGGTGTGATACACAGGGATGAGGTGATCCGCTATCTGCGCACCAGATCCGAGTTCGAACCCGGGAAAGCGTCCTGATTCGCCCTATCTCGCCACATCGAGAGCCAATATGCAACTACCGGATCATCCCGCTATCCGGTCAGGTGGTGAGCCGCCTGGGACTCGAACCCAGAACCGGCTGATTAAGAGCAAGCTGAGAGACAAGCCACTAGGCGCTTGCTGAGCCAACCGCTTGCCTCCTTTCTTGACCAGCATTGTAGTTTGCTCGCGAGCCTGCTGTCAAGCCGGACTTGGGATGAGTGGTCAGCGATCTGGCAGCGGATTGCTGGTCGGCAAGACAGGGTCACAAGAGGTTGCGCCCCGTCCCAGGAAGTAAGAGCCTCGGTTAAGGGTTCATTGCAGTTCATATCTGACCCTGCTGAGCAAGCGGGTTGCGCATGGAGAGGTTGAGTCGCCGCGGATCGTCGTTACGAGGCCCACTGAAAACCCATCGGCAGAGTCTGGCAGAGCCATCAAAAGTCACGAATGCTGGATGGCAGCCTGATGTCTTGGGATCTCAGTTGAGCCAGTCAGGTGCGGGGTTGGATGTCCGGCAGCGTTTCATGCAATCAGAGTACGCGGCTGCTTCTTCTTGTATGTCCCGCTCCATCTTCACTTCTACCAGCTCCCTCTTCTTCCGAGCTAGCTCCATCTCGACCTCGGCAACAGCCGATTCCCAACCGGAGAGGTACGAAGACTCCCAAGCTACCTTCTCGCATTCACTTGCTGTGCACTGGAAAACTCGTTTGGATGGAGCGACTAGCAGGTACGCAAACGATAGGCGTATACGATAGCGTAAACGATAGATTCGTGGTACACTAGATGATAGAATGGGCAGAAGAGCTAAACAACCACCAGCAAAGATAAGATATGACCAATCGCACCCCACAGTATCCTTCCGGGTAACTAGGGAGCTCAAGGATAGGCTGGAGAGCTACACTACTGCGAAGGGTATGTCGTTTGCAGACTTTATCAAGGAAGCCCTTGGTGTCAGAGAACGAGAGAAGACTTACGAGGACGGCTTCAGAGACGGTCACCGCAAAGGATATCGCGAGGGAAAGAAAGACGAGGCAGCCAAGTGCCATATAGTCTGCCGAGTCTGTAAACGCCGGTTCGCTGTAACCAGAGCCATGGTTAAGGGGGTCTCGGTAATGGGGAGCGCCAACATCGAGTGTCCCGGCTGTCACGCGACAATCCATTATCACTTCTCGGCCTATCCACGCCTCGTACGGCTTTGCAAGGGACTTAAGAGATAAGAACGTAACTGACAACTCAACCTTGGCGTGAATCCAGCAAGTCCACGCTTGTCAGGCTCCCAAATGGTGCCGGCTAGTCTGCAGAGCAGGCTGTGGAAAGGCCCGGAGTGGAAACCTAGCCACTATCACTCCTTTGGATGTATCAAGGGGGATAACCAGGCTGAGGGTTTGCAGACGATTTGTCTGGTCTTCCGATCAAGACCCTTGTTGTACCATCGGCTCTATGCCGGGACTGCCGGGGATGACATACTCAGCGCGAGATCGCCAAGTGTCTCGCGATTGGCCCCCTGGTGGTGTCAGCATCTGCTCTATTGCCCTGGTAGTCCAAGAAAGGATTCAGGCGGCAGCCCGATACTCATGATGGACATAGTGTGGATTGCTGGGTCGCGCTCCAGGAGGCGGCAGGCATTGGGACGTCCTTGTCAACTCGTTGTCTCCGCTGCATGAAGTGTCCATAGGGATGTCTTCATCAATGAGGCTGATGAAGGATCATGTCTGGCAGGCCCCAAGTCGTCGCCACACTGGCCCTTGCTCATTGTGGGTCGGGTGCTTCAAGGCCCGGAAGAACGACTTAGGCACCTCCTCAGCTCTAGCTCCAAGCAGAAGGTCCACCTTCCTCTAACACTCCTTCTGCTCTTTCACCTTCTAATAAGAAGAAGAGCATAGAAGATGGTATGACCAACCGTGGAGAACCAGTAGCATCCACCAGCGTGACGAGCCTGCCAGGCAGCCTTCCAAGCAATCGGGCATTGGAGACTATGCATTCCCCAGGCTATTCCGTGGATTAGGTTATAATGGGCCCCACAATCACATGCAACCGATGCTATCTACGAGTGAGGAGCCGTACTGATGGCAGTAGAACGACACTTCCTGGGCTGGGATGCGCCGGTGACGACCAAGGTGCAGCAGTTCCTCCTGCCATCACAACTGCCAGGACCCGTCGATTTGGAGAGCCAGCTTGTTATCGTGCCTACGAGGCAGGCAGGGCGAAGGTTGAGAGAAACCCTGGCGATGCACTGCGCCGAGCAGAACTCTGCGCTGCTGTCGCCCCAAGTAGTAACCCCGGCATTCTTCCTCAATTCTGAGCGCGAGCACACCAGGATAGCCAACCAAACGGAGACAACAGCAGTCTGGACTGATGTACTGATAAAGGCCGATCTCAGCGACTACAGCGAGTTCTTCCCGGCACAAGCGCTCGACAGATCGTTCGTCTGGGCATTGCACACCGGCGGCCTGCTACAACGCCTCCGCGACACCCTCGCCGATGGAGGACTACGGATAGCAGACGTGATCGACAGATTCAGCAGCGTACTGGAAGAGCTGGAACGATGGGAAGACATGGCGAGGCTGGAGGCTGCATACCTCAACCGACTGGAGGAACTCGGACTCCATGACCCGTGCGAAGTGATGATCCAGAGAGCCGATAAGCCAGAACTGCCCGATGGCGTCGAGCGCATCGTTGTCGCCGCAGTCCCGGATCCGACTCCCCTGACGATACGGGCTTTCGAACGGCTGGCATCGAAGGTGCCCATCGATATCCTGGTGCACGCCCCGGAGTCAATCGCGGATTGCTTCGATGAATGGGGGCGTCCGGTCTCGGATAAGTGGAACGAGAGCACGATAGCCATCCCCGACGCGCAGAACAACCTGGTACTTACCGGCTCTCCAGCGGGACAGAGCCGCAAGGTCATACAGATAATGGCGGAGGAGAGTAACCGCTTTGGCCCTGCCGACGTCGCTATCGGCGTGCCCAACAGCGATGTGACTCCAATCCTGATGGCCGACCTTGCTGACAGGAATCTGGTCGCATTTGATCCCGCTGGCCAGAGCCTGGCAGATCACCCGCTGTACCGTCTCCTTGAAGCTTTCCATGGCCTGATCACCGACAGGACGTACGCGAGCTTCAGTGGACTCCTGCGACACGCCGATGTACTGACGATCTTACAGGCAAGACACGATCTCTCTCCGCGCTGGCTGCTGCAGGAACTGGACGAGTTTCAGAACGAGCACCTGCCGCTGGCAATGGAAGACATTGTATACCACGCGCTGCGCCCCGGCCCGGGAGAACAGGAGGAACGCCAGCGCCTCCGCAGTCTTCCTAAGGCGGTAACCTTCGTTAAGCAGCAACTGCACCGATTTCGTGAGGAGGACATCGACAGCTCGGTGCGGTCGCTCCTGCAGACCATCTACGAGGTCAGAACTCTCCATCCGGACAATCCTGAGGATGAGGAGTTCATGGCAGCGTCGGAGTTGATCGATACAGCACTCCGGGAACTGGCAAGTGAGGTGATCGGCAAGCTGAACATCGACAAGGAGGATGCGCTGGGGATTCTGCTGCAGCGGCTATCAGCGCAGCGCTACTACGTGGAGCGCAAAGGCGCCGTTATCGATCTTGAGGGCTGGCTCGAGCTGCCGTGGAATGGCGCCCGGCTGCTGCTGGTCACAGGTATGAATGAAGGATTCGTACCGGACGGGCAGTTAAGCGATGTCTTCCTCCCCGACACACTTCGCAGGGAACTCAACCTGCGCTGTGACGCCGACCGTCTGGCAAGGGACGCCTACCTGATGCAGGCACTTATCGAGTCGCGCCGCAAAGAAGGGCGTGTCTGTTTCATGGTCAGCAAGACCGGGGCCTCGCGGGACCCGCTGAAGCCGTCCCGCCTCCTCTTCCGCTGCAGCGATGATGAGCTTATCCAGCGTGCCCGACAGTTGTTCGGCGACCCCGGGGACCAACAGGAGAGCTATCCGCCGACGATCAGCTTTCTCCTGAAGGCAGGTCCGCCTGCCGATGTCCGCCCGGAGAAGATCGCACCCGTCAGGCTATCGGTCACCAAACTCAAGGGCTATCTTACATGCCCCTTCCGCTTCTACCTCGAGAACGTACTGGGCATGGAGGAACTGGGCGACGAAAAGACGGAGATGGACGCCATGGACTTCGGATCACTTATCCACGACGTCCTGGCAACCATGGCGCAGGACGATCAGATCCGAAGTTGTGATGACAGCCTGAAGCTGGGCGATTTCCTCTGCTCTCAAGCGGAGGAATGGGCAGCCACACGCTTCGGTCAACCGCTGCCGCTGCATTTGAGGATCCAGGTGGATGCGGCCATGCAACGGCTCCGTGCGGCAGCCCGGGTGCAGGCGGGCCTCGTCAGGGATGGCTGGCATATCGTCAACTCGGAGGTCAGAGTCGAGGTCGAGCTTGCCGGCATGCGCATCAGTGGCAGAATAGACCGCATCGACAGGCACGTGAAGACCGGGCAGATACGTGTTCTCGACTATAAGACCTCGGAGAAGCCGCAGAAGCCTGAGGAAACCCACCTCGGTTCGTCCAGTGATGAGGTGGCCGACTACATGCTGGTCGAGGTGAACGGCAAACAGAAACGCTGGACCGACCTCCAGTTGCCGCTGTACAGGATCCTGCTCCCGGGCGACCGGTACGAAGGCAACAATGTCGAACTCGGCTACTTCAACCTTCCCGGGGCCACGGACGGCACAGGAGTAGCCATCTGGAACGACCTCGATGACCATCTCATGGAGTCCGCCAGAGCGTGTGCAGAGCACATCATTGAAGACATCAGCAGCCGCAGGTTCTGGCCGCCGATGGAGCGGGTTCAGTACGACGACTTCGGAGCACTGTTTCCGGGCCCTGTCCCAGACTGCATCGATGTACCGAACTTCGAGGCGTTCATGAAGGGGGAGACCCGGTGACGAAAAGCATCGGCCATGTCGCCATCTCCGCCTCTGCCGGCTCGGGCAAGACCTTCCAGCTTGCTCACCGCTATATCGGGCTCATGGCCAACGGTGTCAGCCCTGATCGCATCATCGCGCTCACGTTCTCGCGAAAAGCAGCAGGAGAGATATTCGACTCCGTCGTGAAGTACCTGTGCGACGCCTCGAGTTCGACCGACGATGCTGCGAAGACCGCAGAGCTTATCGGAAGACCCGGACTCCAGCAGCAGGACTTCATGCGATTGCTACGAGACCTGCTGGTCAGCATCCACAGTCTCCATATCAGCACGCTGGACAGCTTCACCGTAGGCATACTCAGGTCCTTCCCCATGGAACTCGGGATCCCTTCGGCTTTCGAGATTATGGACAATGACAGCGCGGATGCCAGAGCTGCAAGCCGGGCGGTGCTCGACCTCATATTCAACCATCGCTCCGTCAGCAGCCAGGCGCAGCAATCATTCCTGGAGGCGTTCAGGCAGGCGACCTTCGGACAGGAGCAGAAGGGCCTTGAGCAGAGTCTTGACTCCTTCATTACCGGCTGCGGCGACCTGTATCGGCTGATGCCCGAGCCGCACATGTGGGGACAGAAGGAGATCATCTGGCCCCGGGGTTCAGTCTGGCTTGAGACTGCAGGAGAAGCTGCACAGGCTGCCACGCAGCTCAGGGCATCGCTCGTGGGGAGTGGATTCTCCGAGGGGCTGATCAAGAACCTCATGGATATCATCGAGTTCTGCGGCAGCTACGGTGAATCCTCGTGCTGGGACGAGGGGTTGTGTGGCAAAGCAGTCTTCCAGTTGCTGGCAAAAGGCCTGCAACAGCTGGACGGTGGTTCGATGACGATATCCTACAGCAAAAAGCAGCATGATCTGAGCGCCGAGCAGTGCAGGCTGCTTTCAACCTTACTGAGACATGCAGTGGGCACAGAACTCCGCGCAACGCTAAACAGAACCCGGGGGATCTACCAGGTGCTGCACCAGTACGAGCAGTTCTACGACGACCTGATCCGCCGGCGCGGCAAACTCACGTTCACCGACGCCCAGTACCTGCTCACCCCGGCCAATCGGTACAGCCCCGGCAGCATCCTCAGCCGCATACCCGACCAGGACTCCCGGCTATACATAGACTATCGCCTCGACTGCAAGCTGGACCACTGGCTGCTGGATGAATTCCAGGACACCAGCGACCTGCAGTGGGAGGTACTGCGCAACCTCGCCGACGAGATACTTCAGGACGTCAGCGGAGGGCGCAGCTTCTTCTACGTCGGCGATGTCAAGCAGGCGATATACGGCTGGAGGGGCGGCAATGCCCGCCTCTTCGGGAAGATCCTTGACCAGTATGAGGGACAGATCGACCAGGTTCCTCTGAGCGTGTCCTTCCGCTCATGTCAACCTGTCATCGATACCGTCAACCGCGTGTTCGGCGACCTCTCGGGCGAGCAACTCCCCGAGCAGGCTGTCGCTGAATGGGAGAAGATCTGGCAGGAGCATGAATGTCAGGAAGACGTTGTACCCGAACACGGCTACGCCGCGCTGCTCGAGCCACCCTGTGACGGTGGTGAGTACAAGCCTGCCAGCGAGGACAGATATCACCTGATCGCCGCTCTGCTCAACGAGATGAGGCCGCTCGACCGCGGGCTCTCTGTAGCGATCCTGGTACGCGATAACAAGACCGGCAAGAGCATAGTTGATCATCTTCGCGCCGAATGCCCCGGGATGCCCATCATCCACGAGGGCAGGGCCGCAATCAAGGACAACCCCGTCGTTTCGGTCCTGATGTCGCTGGTCAGGTTCGCCGCACATCCGGGCGATACCTTCGCCTGGCGCCACCTTCAGATGAGTCCCCTCAACAGCCACTTCGCCAAACACGATCTGGGCAGGGATCATCTGCCCCTGATCCTGCTCAGAGACATACAGGCTTGCGGCTTCCAGCCTTTCATACGCACTTGGGGTGCACACCTCAACGAAGCAGAGCAGCTTGATGACTTCGGCAGCAAGCGATTGCAGGATCTGATAGACGCGGCAGGTGAGTTCGACAGGGCCGGAGGCTCAGGCTGCAACGACTTCCTCCGCTTCATCGACAGCTACCAACTCAACGAACTCGCTGCCGCCAACGCGGTGCGCGTCATGACGATACACCAGTCCAAGGGGCTGGGATTCGACATCGTTATCCTCCCCGACCTGCAGTCCGACAGCATTGCGAAAGCGAGCAAGCCGGGGTTCCTGGTTGCCCGCGATGCAGACACCGATCGGCCTCTGTGGGCGCTAAAGACACCGCCCCGGACCGTAGCCACTATCGAGCCGACCCTGGCAGAGCAGTTGCAGATCTGCGATGAGATCGCATGCTTTGACGATCTGTGCCTGCTCTACGTGGCACTGACCCGGGCAAAGCAGGCCAAGTACATTGTAACCGGCTTTCCGGGTAAGACCTCACAGATGGTATCGGCCGCGGCTCTGCTGAAGAACCGGCTGGCGGGAGAGCCTAAGCCGACCGGTGGTACAAGCATGAAGATAGGCAGCGAGGAGTTCACATGTCTCTACGAGACTGGAGAGCGCGACTGGTACCTGAAGACGCCATCGAAGGCTGAGCCTGCCACGCCCCCTGAATGGGTTCAACTACCTGGCGAATATAGCAAGCAACCATCACTCAGGCGAAGGCTGCTCGGAGTATCGCCATCGACGATCGAGGGAAGAGCGATCCGGGCTGACCTGCTGTTCACCCACGTAACTCACGACAGCATGGAGCTGGGCAAAGCCATACACGAACTCTTCGAGAAGGTATCGTGGTTAGATGAGGTAGATGTTGAGGGTCTGATCGAAGAGTGGCATAACGAATCATCTGCTCCAGTACAGATAGAGCAGAGGTCAGTCGAGCAACTCCGGCAGGCCATGGCTTCGGATGAGGTCAGACAGGCACTCTCCAAACCGGAGGGAGACGTCTCCCTGTGGCGTGAAAAGCACTTCGAGATCGTGCTTGAAGACCAGTGGATAACCGGTGTCTTCGACCGGGTCACCATAGTGCGCGGTCCAAGTGGCAGGCCCTCACGGGCTACGATACTCGACTTCAAGAGCAACGAGATTGCAGATGACACCGAACTGGCCGATATCGCCGAATACTACCGTCCCCAACTCGCGCTATACGGAAAGGCCCTTGCCCGAATGCTGCAGATCGAGCCTTCGGATGTCACGCTCCAACTACTGTTCACAGATGCGGGCAAAGTGTGTACACTGTTGCAAGGATCAGACGTGCGGCGTTGGCCTCACACGCGAAGGAGATGAGTGCCTAGTCTACGGTTCGTCTAACATGGTTCGCCCGCCTTGAGTCCATTAATGATAGCCTGGACACTTGCGGTGGCCTCTGATGCCATCCCATGGCCTATTTCACACGTAAGCGGGCAGTTTCAGAAGAATGCTTAGCCGTGAATGACGATGATAGGCAAGTGACAGTTCGCCCGAGTGCCACAATCATCGAAACTGCCCCACTCTGTTCTGCTGAGACCACTCTAGTGAATCTAACTTGACGTTCGCGGCCTGCACACATGCGGAACACCTACTAACTCCCAGGCGGGCAACAGCGAAATTGGCGAGATCAAGCAGCCTTGTCATGGGCAGACCTGTACATCCACACTGCACATTGATCCCGTGTGCAAGTTGAACATCAGCGATCCCGCTACCACTAGGATGAGTTTCCTTCAGATGGCGAGTGTTCTCTTGCATCAACACCATAAACGCCGTGTATGACCGTACACGCCGTGTTAGGGGATCGAGGTCTTGTCTCGGTACGTCATAGGCATGAATGATGTCTTTGTCCCACATCATGAACAATTCGGGAAGTGCCATGTGCATCAGCTTCGATGATGCTACTCTGCTGAACTGCTGCCCGACCTGGCGAAACATGGAGTATATGGAGTCAATGATATCAGTTGTGGGAGTCATCACATTTTGAAGACTAGCCAGTCCGCCAAATCCAATGTTCGTGACTCTCATATGCGCGACAGCGTGGTAGTACGGCGGCAACCTACTCAGAGCCCATTGTAGGTTGCATAGCATCTTCCTCCCCTTGGGCGTATCAGGTCTTGGGAGATGGCAAGACCACTTGCTGGTATTCAAGAAACAGTCTACTATCTCCTGCCCGAGAGTTACTTCATCCATCCTATCAAGATGCAGCCAATACGCAGCCCCTCTTTGTCTCAGGGCAGAGTAGCTGAAATCGGTGTACCTCTGACACTTGGGCTTGCGCAGGGGCTTTCTTCTTACCGAGTGCGCGTTACGCGCTAGTGCGACGGCCTTGATGAAGCTGCTATAGTCCATCATTCGCTCCTTTCTGCATTCACTAATTAAGCACGGCGTTGCGACCCATCGAACCTCTCCCTCAGAACCCTGAGGTTCATCACGTCTTCCCGGTTGTACTCAAGCAACGTAGCCAAGGCATCCAGGTCGCCACCTTCCAGGTATCTCCACCACAGCCGCACCGCATCCAATCCGCTGATGCCCTGAAGCTGGCGCGGGATGCCCAGTTGCTGCTCAACTGCCTTGAAACCGCCGTAGAGGTTGCGGCGCCAGCAGTCAAGCATCAAATCGTGATGGTTGAAGAGACCCTCCAGATCTACATCGAGCGAGCCGTGGATGAAGGGTAGATCGAAGCCGCTCCCATTATAGGTGTAGATCTCCTTCACCCCGGCCAGAGACTCAAGGAGATTGTCGGCAGTCACATCCATACCCACCAGTTGCACCAGCCTGTCATCCACGCCATTGACCAGGTAGATGCCGATGACGGTTATGCCGGCATCCTTCCAGGAGAGGCCGGTGGTTTCGATGTCGAGATAGGCGTCTGTCGTGCTTACCATGCCGTTTGCACCTTAAGGCAGCGACTCCCGTCTGAAACCCGCTCGCACCCAAGAGCGCGAACACGTGCAATCGGTTCATTCACTCTGACACTCCCGCAGTTTGCGCAGTCGGTTCCTAACATGTCGCATCTTCTCTGTGATGCTGCCTGCCGATGCGTCACGAAGATAGAATCTGATCGGCTTCCTTCCCTTCAAGACCCTCAGATGAAGCTCATCCTCGGGAACCGCATAAGCGGCCTCATCATGCAGACTGAGGCGATACTTATCTGCTGCATGTTCGATAACCGTGATGAGTTTTGTCTTCCTCATCTTCTGTTCAAGGTTCCATACTCTTTCCGGTGAGATGCCCATTATCGTTGCTAGTTCCCTTATCGAGTTGACGATCTCCCTTCTTAGCCCCGACTGATCATGTCCATGATACTTCACCAGGTACTCCCAACTCTTCCTGTAGGACATATCATCAACTTGCGCAGTATACAGTGCCAGATAACTCCTGAACAGCGGAATAACGCTGCACCCTCTATACGCTCTCTCGTTCTGTTTGAGCTCACCGAAGATATCGTGAAATGTGACATGGACCGGTTTGACCCGCCCTCTCCGATACTTGAGGACTTCATTCCAGCGCTTCTCGTCCGCCCTGCGTCGATCTCGTCGGCTTGCACTCTTAATCCGTTCGGCAGTCCACGCGTCATGGGACGATATCATGACGAACCTGACGAGTTCAGACTTCTCGCCCCTCCACATGTGGGAAATGCATTCAACGAACTGCTTGTACTTCTCCTTTTCATCTTCACCTAGAGAGGTCTTCTTGACCTCAATGAACACGGCGCGCACTCTGCGCATAGCAGCCTTCTTATCGTCGGGAGTCTTCGCCTTGAAGGCCTCGTCCCAATCACCTTCGTCCTGCTTATGCCAAATCAGTATGTCTGGATGCTGGTACGTACACGCTGGCGCGTGATCCGTGACTATTTGCGGAATTCTATCGTTTGCAGCTGCCCATAGCTCCCCGAAATCCCTCTTACGACGCATGAAGCCTGCCTTGCCCCGACACAACCACTTCATGAAATGCTCAGATTCATTCAGGGATGCCGCTAACATCGAGGATATGACGTTTTCCTCAGCACTTGAGTGGAGGTCCGAGGCCAGCTTAGCTGCCAGATCAGGAGCTATATACTTCACGTATTCCTTGTTCGACATGATATTATATTAAATTGGTATTACTCCTTTCCTTCCTGTTCAGGCCATAGCAGCCATTTCTGTTCTGGGCGGTTGACATGCATTCACCTCTGCACGCATCTCCAACTATACGCAGGGGGTAGCGTTGCACATCCGCCCCCCGGCATCTCTTGCACGGCGCCACCGGCTGGCGCTCGCTCCAGAATCACAGTGGATGGTCTGTGCTTCTCCCGTAAAACCCGACACTAGAGAATATAGTACGGTCCATCATAGCCCTGTAGATAAGGTAGATCTTCGCGGTGTATCACAACGCGATTCGAGTAGTTGCCGTCGTGCCCGACATACAGATGGCAGTTCGGCTGATTAACACATAGCAGCACGCAGTTGCCCAAGTAGTGAGAGCCTCCCATTCTCTCCGGTATGCGGTGATGCGCATGCCATGCGCCCCAGGTACCGCTCTGATAGTTGGCTTTCACAAGTCGCTTGCCGCAATGTGCACACAGTCCATCTTGCCTGCTCCAAACACGTTGTACAGTATCCCATGAGAATCCCATCTGTGGCCTCCTTGCGATCTACTTCTCTTCTCTCCTCCTGGACCCCGCGTGTCAAAACCTCCTACCCCTTCTCATAAAGCTTCACCACGTTCTTAGCTGTATCTATGATCTCCTGCCGCAGTTCCTTTGGCTCCAGCACCTCCACATACTCACCCCAACCGAGTATCCAGGAGTAGAGCTCGACAGTATCGGTCACCCGGAGCGTCATCACCATCGAGCCGTCATTCTTCTTGTCCAGCACCTGCGACGGGTGCCACACTGTCTCGCTCATAAGCCTGATCAGTTCCCTATCCTCGATCTTCAGCTTCACAGTCTGGACCTCGCCTTCCACGACGATGCCCCACGATGAGCCGAAGAACTCGTTGGCATCGAAGTCAGCCGGGACCGTATAAGATTGGTTGGTAAGCTCGGCCGACTCGATCCGTTCGATCTTGAAGGTGCGCAGCTTTCCGGTGCGGTGGCAGTGAGCGATCACATAGCTGGCATGTCCTGGCGCAGCAGGCTCGATGTAGTAGGGCTCGATGATCCGCTCGACTGCCGCTTTCGCCGGCAGCGACCTGTACTCGATCTTCAGTCTCCGCTGGGACACCCAGGCCTCGGCCACAGTCGACAGGATGCGCAGGTGTTTCTCGTTCTTCTCGAGCTTCTGCATCCATGCCATGGTCTTGCGCACCTGTTCCGCCAGCGTAGTCGGTAGCACCGCGCTGAGCTTGGTGAAGGTGGCGTCGGTGTTCGGATCATAGCGGTTGGAGTACCGCAGCATCAGCCTCGCGGCAAGGAAGATGTTGAGCGCCTCGGACAACGTGAACTGAATCGGAGGCAGCCGGTACCCTGGCTCGATCTTCCACCGCCCTTTATCATCACGAACGGGCACGTGCAGATCGGTTCCCAGCGACGTCATGTCGCGGTAGACGGTGCGGATGTTAACCCCGAACCTGCTGGCAAGCTCCTTGATGCTAAAGCCGTTCGGATTGTCCGCCAGCAGGACCCATATCTGGATCAGCCGTTCCGTCTTCCGAACCTTATCTTCCATGAGCGACTCCCCTGGAATAATCATCAACCGTATTATCCAACCTGCCCGCCAGAAATGTCAATAGCCCTTTCGTTCTCAATCGTGAAATGCGCGCAGATACGTGGCAGTTTTGACATGATGTGTCACATCCTCCTGCTAAACTCGTACCGCAATGATCGACGGTGAAGGAGGTAGCGAGCAAGACATGAACGAAGAGGAGCAACTGGCGGAAGCGATGCTGGACGGTGACGACGACGATGACGAGGTGCCCTCCTTCGCAAGCTGGAGGCGCAAACAAAGGCAGAAGATCCTGCGCAAGCACCAGGTAATCATGGATGAGTTCCTCGGGTCGGGACAGCGGGCAACCGCGGTGGGCATCATGCCCAGGTACTACATCGAGCTTCTCACCTGGGCTCTTCATCGCCACATGGAGCGAGAACAGTGGAACGTCGTAGACATCATAGGTTACGAAGCGGCCGAGCCGGTCTACATTGACGTCAGCACCGCCTACGGGGAACGGGAGAACCTGCCGGTCTGCGCTCAGTTGCTCGTGGAGAAGGGTCTCGACCGCTTCATCGTCACCATCGACCTCAACCCCAGATATGTTGGGTCAGTGCAGGTGCAAGGCCCGGAAGACAAGAAAGAGCGCGTCAAGTCGTTTATCGATGGCCTCATGAACATCGCCAAGAAAGAGAACATCTACCGCGGACAGAATGTCGAGTTCTCCGGACGGGTCCACTTCCTGAACGTCAGGGGCACTTCATGGGACGGCATCATACTCGATCCCGCGACAAAGGGGGAGGTCAGGGCCAACACCGTAGACTTTCTCAGGGGCAGAGAACGCTGGGTGGAATACGGCATACCTAGCAAGAGAGGGGTGTTGCTAGCGGGCGAGCCGGGCACGGGCAAGACGCTGATCTGCAGGGCGCTGATGGCAGAATCCGAAGGCATCACCTGCATCACGGTCAACGCCTACAAGATGTGCATGGACGAGTACATCACCGACCTCTACGAGATGGCGCAGGACCTCAGTCCCTGTATCGTGTTCATTGAGGACATAGACCTGATCGGGCTAAACCGGGAGGAGTATCACTATCAGCACGGACCGGCACTGCTCTCCCTGCTCAATGTGCTGGATGGAGTAGAGCAAAGGCAGGAGGTGGTTACCGTGGCCACGACCAACAACTGGGAGGCACTGGACCGGGCCATCAGCCGGCGACCATCGAGGTTCGACCGAGTAGTCAAGCTCTCGCTCCCCACAGAGGAAGAGCGCCGGGAACTGGTGGGACTCCTGTGCCGGAGGATCCCCATAGATGGGCAGATACAGGACTACATAGCCTGCAGGGCACACGACTGCACTCCAGCGCAGCTTCAGGAGATCGTGTACGGCCTGGCCATTGAATACCCGGAGGAACCTGCTCAGGCATCTTCGCACCAACTCGACGTGACGAAGGAGGACGTCGACCTGGTGATCTCACGAATCAACGGCAGAAACAGACGTCGCCTGGGATTCGATATCGGCAACAACCACAACGGTGACCACATAGCCTTCCTGACGGCACCGGAGGAGAACCGGTGCTGAGGAAGGTGCTACTGGTGATCATCATGCCCTCGCTGCTGCTCGGCGTCACAGTACTCGTGCTGATCGGCCTGAGGGACTTCGACCTGCTGGTGTCGATCACCACCAGGCTCATAATGGTCGCCGTTGTCATCGGAATCCCCGTGACGGCTGTAAGGATGGTCATGTCCCCGGGCAAAAAGCGCAATGGAAGGAGGTGAAAGCTATGAAGCATCCGGTGAAGTGTCCCAAGTGCAAGGGCAGCGGACAGGTGCCCAGGAAGGACCTCCCGCCTCTGCTGAAAGGGGCGATCGGAGTCCGCCAGACCGACGAATGCCCGGTCTG
>SL_5KL_010_SEDDRAFT_10001267_pt1 | contig 15384 bp, 18 predicted proteins | sample SodLakKL_010_SED_FD_9118 | JGI IMG/M metagenome (IMG submission 9118)
CCCATGATTATAAATAAAACAAAAAGCCCAAAAACCCCCAGGTGCCGGTAAACCCCTCCAAAGTCAAGGACCGGGATTGCCAGCCAGTGGAGAAGGAGTAAAAAGAAAAAACTTCCCCCGACCCACCCTGCATAAAATGAAAGTCGAGGATTTGGGGTGTTTTCAAGCATCCAGAAAAGCGGGATAAAGGCAATTAAACTTAAAAACCCAAGGTTAGAAAAAGCTGATGCTAAAAAGAGGAAAAAACCTGTTGCTATTGCTGCGGCAAAAGGCGCTAGGCGAGTCACCAGATCAACTCCCTTCACCTTTTATTATTTCGCTACCTTTCCTTCCAATTCCTTCCCACCAATTCTCATCGTTGTTTTTAAAGAAAAGTATTTTTGCTTTTGCGAAAATTAAAAACCCGATCTCTTTTGGGGACCGGGTTATTAATTAAATTAGACTCCTGTAAACCCAATTCTTTTGTCTTTAGCCGTAATTTCTACCGTTTCTGTTAAAACATCAGCATAGGAAAAAGAAACTCTCCTGGGGTAGCCTTCTTCGACAACCTTCACTACAAAAATGTGGGGATAGGTTTTTTCAAGTATTCCCTCTTTGTGGAGGATCTTCTTCCGCCCACGATTAGCCCTGAATTCCACAGAGCGTCCTACCCAGGAATCCAGGTCCTGCTTGATCTCTTGCAGGACATTCTTGGTCATCTCAAACCACCTTTCGCAAAATCCTTACCTAAACATTATACCAAAAAGGGGGTTTTAAGTCAAGAACAAATCATTATATCAAACAAAAACTTTGCTGTCAAGGATTTTCCTTTTTTAACCTAATTTTTGCATAAAAAAACCCCGGGAGGGTTATTTGGTATATTTATCTGCAACTTTGCTGGCTCCATAAGATTCGGGTTTAATTTTTGCTCCATAACCGCTTCCTGTAACCATCCCCACAACTTCTTTAACCATACTGCTGGTTGATCCATGCCGGCCAACATCCAGATGGATCTCTACGTCCATTTCATCAACCAGATAATCCGTTTCGGCAAGCATATGTGTGATTTTACTGGCCACATCCAGGCTTTTTGAAGTTTCCAGGTAAATCCTCTGCCTTAAACTCTTTGATTGGGGTTCGCGGGTTCTGCGGTAAAAAAAACGCCCTCCCTTGCCTACCCTGTAAACAATAATTGCCGTAACAAATTGCACCCGGCCTTCAGAGCTCTGGGAGTCTGTTCCAACAACAAGTTTGTATTGGTATTGGGGAGATTCTTTTACATAATTTATGATATTGTTAAAAGTTTCTTCCAGGGTCAAACGCCCCCTGGTTGGACTGAAAAAATAGATTTTACTCATTAAACCCACCTTCTTTCTGCCCCATCAAACAGTTAGCCAGACAAGAAAAATCTTTTAATTCAAGCTCTTCAGCCCGGACTTTTTCTTCCAGTCCGCAATGGGCGAAAACCGCTTTTATCTTTTCTGACCCAAACCCAATTCTTTTCAGGTTATTAATTAAGGTTTTTCTCCTCTGCTCAAATCCCGTATTTATCAAGTTAAATAGGAGTTTTTCATCTTTTACCTCCACCAGGGGAGACTGGCGGGGAGTTATTTTTAATACAAGGGAAGAAACATCGGGCCTGGGAAAAAAAGAGCCGGGAGAAACGGTAAAAAGGTTTTCAACCTCGGCATGGTATTTTAACTTCAGGGTCAAAGAACCGTATTGTTTGGTGCTGGGTTGAGCAGAAAATCGATCTCCAACCTCTTTTTGCACCATTATAACCATAAAGGAAAACATTTTGCTATAATCAAGCAAAGCAAACAAAAGGGGAGTTGTAATATTATAAGGGAGGTTTGCCACCAGTTTATATTTTCCATCTCCAGGAAGCAATTCTGCCCAGTTAACCTTCAGGGCATCTTCACAGATTAGTTCAAGTTTCGAAGAGGGGAGCCTTTCCCGGAGGACCCGGAAAAGACCACGATCTTTTTCAACCGCCCAGACCCGGGCTCCTTTTTCCAAAAAGCTCTCCGTCAGAGCTCCAAGTCCTGGGCCAATTTCAACTACCCGGTCACCCGAATTGACCGCGGCCTTTTCCAGAATTTTTTCCCGGACATTTTTATCAATAAGGAAATTCTGCCCCATTTTTTTGCTTAAATGAAGCTTGTTTTCCTGCAAAAGTTTTTTGACCTGCTTCAATGAAAGCAAAGCAACTCCCCCGTTTTTTTACTATTTCTGCATTTTCTCCCAATCAGCCAGAAATTTTTCTAGGCCCGAATCTGTCATGGGGTGGTTCAGCATTTTCATTAGGACCGGGTAAGGAACNGTTGCAATGTCTGCTCCGGCCNTTGCAGACTCAAAAACATGGCGTGGATGGCGAATTGAAGCAGAGATAATTTCTGCAGGAAGTCCGTGGATTGCCAGAATTTCTGCAATATCCGCCACAAGGCCAATTCCGTCCTCTCCAATATCATCAAGCCGGCCGACAAAAGGACTTACGTAACGGGCTCCAGCCCGTGCTGCCAGCAAAGCCTGGTTGGGAGAAAAAATCAGTGTAACATTGACCGGTATTCCTTCCCGGGACAACCTGTGGGTAGCTTTAAGCCCTTCTGCGGTAATGGGTACTTTAATTACAACATTGTCATTAATTACTGCAAGTTTCCTTCCTTCTTCAACCATCCCATCGGCTTCAGTGCTTATTACTTCGGCACTAACCGGACCGGGAATTAAATCGGTAATTTGTTCAATAGCTTCCTGGAAGCTCTGCCCTGTTTCCTTAGCGATAAGGCTGGGATTTGTTGTTACCCCCTCAATCACTCCTAATTCCTTTCCGGCTATTATCTCCTCAATGTTTGCAGTATCAAGAAATAATTTCATCCTGAAAACCTCCTTGGTTTTTAATTAAAGGGCCCTTTTTACCTGAGCCTGAAAATCGCGCCCATCTCCTCAGCTATCTTTCGACAGGCTGTTACATCAACCCCGGGGTAATCAACCACAGAGAGGATAACCTCGGGAACGTAATACTTTGCCTTCCGGGCAAAATCCAGTAGGGCTGGATACGCCCGATCACCAAAAAGGGGATTGCATAGCCTCCTGTAGGTTTCCCCGTCCTGGGCATTCAAACTGACATTAATGGCATCGACCAACCCTTCCAGGGAGGGAGCAGTATTAAAACCGTGGATTAAATCAGAATGACCATTGGTATTAACCCTTACTCGAATGTTCCTTTCCTTTAAACCCCTGGCAACTTTCAAAAGGCGTTGGAGGCGAACCATTGGCTCTCCAAAACCGCAAAAAACCACCTCTCCGGGGATTTTTTCTTTCCCCAGTTCTTTTAAAATATCCTCAGCACGGGGTTCCTCCTCAAGCCATAGGTTATATCCACCAAGGCCCGGGTTACCCCGTCTGATGCAAAAAACACAAGAATTTGTGCAGACGTTCGTTTGATTAATATAAAGGTTCCCCCCGTAGGGATAAACAATGGCCATCGGTCATCCCTCCATTTTTTTATTATACCATAACTGGCCAGGACTCCAATACCCCTCTTTAGGGTTTTAAAATTTTAACATTTTTGCAGGGTTTTTTCGGGTTTTGCCCTAATAAAGAATATAATGGAAGGAGGGTAAAAATGAAAAGACTATACCGTTCCCGAAAAGACGAAAAAATAGCTGGAATATGTGGTGGTCTGGGTGAATTTTTTAATATTGACCCTACCCTTATACGTCTTCTGGTTATTTTCATTACCATTGCTACAGGGATCTTCCCCATGATTTTTACCTATATAATTGCCTGGGTTGTAATTCCCCAAGAATAATAAAGGCCTATAACTGGCCTTTTATTTATAATAAATATCTTTAACATTTCAAAGGAGGGATGTCCTGCCATAATCCTTTTTATTGCAGAAAAAATCTTCACAAAAAACGAAAGGAGGGAGAATTTTGCAAAGAAATAATTTCTGGAAAATTCCCCTGATTTTATTCATTGCCCTTTTTTTAATTACGGGTTGTAGCGCTATTAGCGACTTTATGCAGGATGACATTCGCGGCCCCTCCTGGGACACTAATCTGCGTTTGCCTCTTATTCCCACCCATGAAATCAAAATGGTAGATCTTTTGAATGAAAATGACAATGAATTTGACGACGAGGATATTTTTTCTTTTGAATTTGAACTTGATAAAGTTGATTTCGGGTTCGATGAAATAGAGGTTGATGATATCGACTTTGGCTCCATAAAAACCAACCTTCCTCCAATTAAAGTTGATCTGGGTGAAGTTTTCAATGAAGAAATTAACCTAATAATTCCAGAAACAGTTCAAGAGGTCACCCTGGAAGAAAGTCTCAACCTGAGTGATTCCTTTTCTTCCATTATAATTGAAGAGGGATCACTGGAAATTCTTTTATCAACAGATCCCCAGGATAATGAGCTTGAATTCGATATCGAAATTATTCTCTTAGATAATGGGACGGAGATTTCAAAAGGAGAGAGTAATTTCCAGAACGGAGAAGCTATTGTTGAAATTACCCTTGACGGGGAAGAGCTTCCCAGTAATATTGATCTGGAATTTAATATAACTGACGCAACTAAAGGATATGATGGAACATTAAATTATTCATTAATTATGGATACCATAAAAATTGAAAAAGTCGAAGACTTAGAACAGGAAATAAACATTTCTGAAACCATAACTGTAAATCTAGATGCTGATGAATTTGATGAACATATTACAAAAATTGTTTTAGAAGAAGGTTCCCTTAATCTAAGCCCTGAATTTGATTTTTCCGATTGGAACATTGATTTCTCCATAGAAAACCTCTCTCTTGATAGTCAGCTACTACCCCAAATTGGCCCTGGGAGCTTTTCCCTTGAGGGTGTGGTTTTTGACCTGGAAAAGGATCTGGAAGTAAAGGTTGATTTTCGGGTTCAGGGCAACGGTATTTCTTTTGATTCTACCCAGGATGTTGGCTTTATGGTTTCTTTAACGGATTTCCTCTGGGAAAAAATTAAGGTTTCTAACCTTCCAACTGATGTGGATGAAATAGTAATTGAGGAAGAAATTATTGAAACCGGGTTAGAGGAATTAAAAGATTGGCTGGAGGGTATTGGTCTTGCAGAAGAAGCCATTACACTTATTCTCAATATAGAAAATGAATCCGAGTTTAAAATTTCAAGTGACCTTTCTTTTATTCTCCTATATAATCACGAGGGAACAGAGGAGGAAAGCGAAATCAAAGCAGACGATTTCACTATCAATCCAAGAGAAACCAGTGAAATCCGCTTTACTAGTGGAGCAATTCCTTCAATGCCCCATTCCATTAAAATTCCAGAATCATCCCTTTCTCTCTCCCTACCAGAAGGAGCAGATGAAATAACTATTTCCCGCTCCGATTATTTTAGCATGTTAGGTAGTGCAGATTTTAAATTAAAATTCCTGGTCCAACCCGGGGGAATAAAAAACGATGTTGCGACCGGAGAACTGGAACTTGAAACAGAAGACCGGGATATCCTTGATGGGTGGATCCAGAAAGTACTAATTGATTTCCAGAACACCAATAATCTTCCCCTTTATCTGGATATAACGGTTTTCTTCAGCAACGATGAAAATAATATTTTTGACCCAGAAAATCTCAACTGGACAATTGGCCTGCCCGAAACAGGTTCAACCGAAAACTACCTTATTGAAGTTTCCAAAGAAGACGTGGAGATCTTCAAAGAACCCGCCTGGTATGGTATACGCGTTGAATTCTTAAAAGATATCGAAGAAGAAAAGGAAATAACTTTCAAATATGGCGATTCATTCACTACAAGGGCCAATCTGGATGTAGAAGTCCGGATCAACCCTCATGAAGATTGAAAGGAGGCCAAATAGATGAAAAAGATTAAGTTATTTTCTCTGGTTCTGTTGTTATTGCTAATTGTTTCTTCTCAAGCCTTTGCTGCAGGTGAAACTCCGGCCTCCTTGAGGATTTTCCCCGGACAGGTTGCCAACCTGGAAGCAAACCCTGCTCTCCTGGGATTTGCTCCCTACAACTATCAACTCCAGTTTAACTCCTTTTCCCTGAATTTATGGTCCAATGCCTGGACTGTTAATCAGATCCTGGAAAACTTCAATGAATTCTGGGATGAAGACGATAAAAAGGAAATTCTGGGAGCAATATCAGGAAATGCCTTTTCCGTAGGGATGGGAGCTTCCTCAAATGTATACTTTGGCTTTGGAACCTCCGGAGTTCACGGTGGATTGAAAGCCTTTGCTGCAACGGGATTGGATAAGGACTTCTTTAGACTTGCTCTTTTTGGTAATGAGCTGGATGAGGAAATCAAACTCGATAATTCTTTCCTTACAGGCCAGGGTGTTGTGGATATTGGATTTTCCCATTCCATCGACCTTCCTTCTCTTGCGGAAGAATTTGATTGGGAAAGAGTAACAATTGGCGGGGGTTTCCACTACCTTAACGGTCTTGCCTATGCTGAGGTAAATACCGACGGAACCATTCTCCTTTCCTCTGAAGAAGGAGAAGACCCGGTTTATGTAGAGGGGGAATTTAATGCCCTATACTCCGCCCGTGGTCTTGAGGGAGGTGGCGGCCACGGGGCAGCCATCGATATCGGTGCCTGGGGACAAATAAATCCGGAACTCGGGGTAGGAGTTTCTCTTAATAACCTTGGGTTAATTCGCTGGAGCGGAGTCAGGCAAACCAGGTTCGAAGGAGAAGCAAGGATAAAACACCCCTTACTTGTAGATGATGAAGAGGAATGGATTGAATTTGATGAAGACCAGATAACCGACGAACCTCACGACCCAATAACCCGTGGAACTCCCATCAGTCTTGAAGGAGGAGTTCACTACGTAGCCCACCCCCGAATCCACCTGGGAGGAACAATTGGTTTTTACCAGGCTCCTGTTTCCCACCTGGGTATTTCTGCAGCAACCCGCTTTTTCTATCCTGAGTGGCTTCCGATAACCGTAGGCCTTGACTTTACTACCCACAAAGGCACACCTTCTCTGTTCGCAGGATTTGGAGTAAAAGCCTGGGGTTGGGAAATATTTAATTTTACCATCTCTGATATTAAGCTTGCCACCGGAAGCGGCAAGGAAGTATCAATCCAATTCGGCTCATCAATTAGTTTTTAAAGCAAAGGAGCCCCGCCGGGGCTCCTTTTTGTCTTTCGAAAAAACCATTTATTGGGGGGAGAAAAATGGGGAGGGCAATCCTAATTACCTTATTGTTATCCATTCTCTTCACAATTCCCGCTGAAGCCCAAAATCTTCAGGGAACCTTCAGGGGAAACGCTGATTTTCCATTGTATTTACTCGAGCGCGGAGAAGATTATTGGGCAGCACTCCGGGAAATATTTCGGGTTAATCCACCTTCCCCCATTCATATAACTTTTTACGACGGACGCCTGGATTACCTGGAAAATAAACCTCACCCCTCGGCCCCAGATAGCATTGATGCGCTTCTTCTATTCAATAGAATCCACTTTATTCTGGAAAACCGGCGACCATATACTAACGAATTTGTTCTTTTCCATGAACTGGTTCATATTTTCCAGCGCCAGTTTTACTCCCTAACCCCCCACAATGTCTGGTTCTCTGACTTCCAGGCCGAATACCTTGTTGGCCTTTATTTCTTTGGCAAGGAATACCACAACCACCTCAGAGAAAACTTAAACTTTAACCCTGAGGTAATCAGAAGGCGGCTTGGTAGGGACATGGACTGGCGTTATAACAGGTCCTTGGGAATTGTGGTAATTGACTATCTTCTGGACAAATACAGGTTAAGGCCGGATCTTATGCATCAACTGGTAATCGCCGTGCAAAGCGAAAATCTCCTCCACCAGCACCAGAAAGTTGTTTCCAGCGCCCTGGATTTCCTCGAACAAAACCAGGACAAATATGGTTTTGCTTCCAGGGAAGGATATCCTTCACTTCCCCCTTCACCCGGTTTCATACCAACTCCAACGACTTTTTCCCGGAAAGAAAACCTATTTATTTTTCACAGCTTTTTCCTGGAAGAAACCTACCACAGCCTGGGGGCTTGGGATCCTGAACAGGAAAATTTTTCTCCATATATAGTTTCAAAAGACTACCTGGATTGGCCAACTCTCGGACCTGATAACTTGATTTTTTACGTCCGGAGAAAGGGGGATGAGTATAACGTTGTCCTGGGGAATAAAGAAAATCCTGAACTGGAAATAATTTTTAGTTCCGACCAATATTTAAGTAACCTCTTTTTCGATCCAGATAAGGGTATTCTCTTTTTTGCAAAGGACACCGGCCCATACCGCCATCTTTTCAGTTTTGATTCAAATGGCAATATTGAAACCATAGCAAACGGCCCTTACCAGAACTGGTCGCCATTTAAAGGGAAAGATAACGATCTTTATTTTCTATCCAACCGAAACCACCCTCAAAAGGTTCCAGGGGGGGATTTGTTTCTTTTCCGGGAGGGAGAAATTATTGAAAAAACCAAAAATTATCGCTTGCTGGAGATTCTTGACCGGGAGGAAGATAAACTTTTAATTAAGTTTATCCACCCCGAAACCGGAGCGGAAGCCCTGGGAATATACAATGAAAAAACCGGAACCTGGGATAAAACCATTACAAAACTCCCCTCAACCCCCTACTTTCCTCACTTTTGGGAAGGAGACATTTTTTTCTGGCAGTCACCCTTTAATTGATTAATTGAATATCAGTTAAAATGTTTTCAAAATATTTCTTAGGAAACAATTAAAATTTTTAATATTTTTTATGAAAAACATTAAAAATTTCCTTGACTATTAATCAAATGTATCATATAATCTCATTAATGTTTAAATTCTTTGAAAGGGGGCTACAAAATGTTAGAGCATTTACTTGCACAAGAGAAACTTAAGGATCTCCGGGCACAGGCCCAGCGCCACAAAGGTCGTAAGGGCTAAAAGGCGAGAGGGAGGGAGGTGGAAAAAATGACGACAATCCCTCTCCCAGGATTACACAGGGACAACCTTCTGCATTCGGCACAAATACGACAGCGCAAAAAACGAAGGTAAAAAATTATTTAAAGGAGGTAAAGCCATGTTTGAGCACAAACTATTAGCCGATCTCAAGGAAAGAGAAATTTCTCGGAAAAGCAATAGAAGAAACCGGTTCGGAAAATAATTGTTTTGAATAGGAGGTGAAAAAATGATCTGTAAAGAAGAATATCAAACCAAATTACTATATGATGAGGAAGCCATCAGAGCCTACATAAAGCAATTATGCCTTAAGTGGGAGCTCGAAGGCTGATGAAAATAAAAACCAAAAATTCTTCAGAAAGGGATTGAAAAGACCCGGGTCTATTAAAAGATAGAGACCGGGTCTTTTGATTTTCGTTTCTTTCCTAAAAAATCAATGCCTCTAAATCCCAAACCCCAATCTTTCCTCCTCAGGCTACAAAGTTTCATTTCTACCCTTCTACCCTGCCCTATTAGGTTCATGAAAGGTGAGATCATGCCCAACTTTCCTGCCTCCAAAAAGTTTTTATCTTTTGCTTTCTCCAATTTCCCTTCCTATTAAAAAAAATTGGCTTTGCCCCTTATTTATTGTCTATTGAAGAAAGCTTAGCCAAAATTTCCGAAAAAAATAAGACCTAAAACCGGACCTTTTTCAAAAAAGGTTTTCCTGAAACCGGTTAAAGGCCTTTTTTGATTTATATTTTAAATAATTCCCTTGCGTTTTTTGCGGTAGCAGAAATGATTTCTTCTAAACTTTCTTCGCGTATTTCCGCCAGTTTTTCCGCCACATACCCAACATAAAGAGGTTCGTTTCTTTTTCCCCTGTAGGGAACAGGAGTGAGGTAAGGGCAGTCAGTTTCAATTAAAAGCCGATCAAGGGGGACATCTGCTGCAATAGCCCTTAGTTCATCGGCTTTAGGGAAGGTAATTACTCCACCAAAAGCAAGATACAGTCCCATTTCCAAAGTTTTTTCTGCGGTTATTCGATTTCCAGAGAAGCAATGCATTACCCCACCTATTTCTTCTATTCCCTCTTCCCGTAGGATAGTTACAGTTTCCCCATCGGCAGATCTGGAATGGATTACTGCAGGTTTCCCCAATTCTCGGGCCAGTCGCAGCTGGGCTCGAAAGGCCCTCCGCTGGTCATCCCGGGGAGAATTATCATAGTGGAAATCAAGGCCCATCTCTCCCAGGGCAACAATCCCATCTTCTCCGGCCAGATCCCGAATTTTTCTCAGCAAATCCCCATCAATATCCCGGGCGTTATGGGGATGGATTCCAACGGCTCCTTTAATAAATCCGGGGTTTTCTCTGATTAAATTGATTGTCTCCTGGGAGGACCTTAAATTACTCCCAATATTTATTACCATATCCACTCCCCCCTGTTTGGCCCTTTCTATAACCTTTTCTCTTTCCTCATTGAAATGGCCAAAATCCAGGTGGACATGGGTATCAATCAAGCCCTTCCACTGCATGGTTTAACCTCCTTTTTCAACTAATGGGGCTTCCCGGCTTTACTCCAGGAACCTCAACAACTCTCATATTTCCCTTATCCCCAGCAGCCAGTATCATTCCTTCAGATTGAATTCCAAATATTTTGGCCGGTTTTAGATTGGCAACAAATGCTACATGCAAACCAACAAGTTCAGAGGGTTCGTAATCTTTGGCCAATCCTGCTATAACCTGCCTTTTCTCATCTTCCAGGGAAACCTCAAGTCTAAGGAGATTATCGCTGCCCTCCACCCGCTCAACCCTGTCAATCCGGGCAACACGAAGGTCAATTTCCTTGAAACGGGAAAAATCAACCTGGGGTAGGGTTTTTTCTTTTGCCTTTGTTTTTTTCTTTTCCTTTTCTTTTCCTTCCTCTTTTCTCTTTTCTTCTCCCTCATCTTCCCAATCCTTGTAGTCTTCAAGCTCCAGGCGGGGGAAAAGAGGCTTTCCTTTTCTTACCTTTGTCTCAGCAGGTATTTCACCCCACTTTTTTGCAGAATCCCAGGGAAGTTTGGCAAGATCCTTTTTCAAACCCAGTTGCTCCCAGATATCCCGGGGAGTATCGGGCATAAAGGGACGCAGGGCAAGGGAAATAATCCGGAGGGCCTCAGCAAGGTTATAAAGGACTGTTCCAAGCCGTTCTTTTTGACCTTCATCCCGGGCGAGAATCCAGGGTTGAGTTTCATCAATATATTTATTGCTGCGACGGATAAATTTCCATAATCCCTCGAGACTATTCTGGAAAAATAAGCGGTCAAGGTTTCCTTCTACTTCCTGAAGAGCATTTCTTGCTTCAGCCTTAAGGTCAGGATCAGGGTCCATTTCCGGGCCGGGTTGGGGAATTTTTCCGGCAAAATATTTTTCAATCATGGTAACCGTCCTGTGCAGGAGGTTACCAAGATCATTAGCCAGGTCAAAATTTATCCTCCGGACAAGGGCTTCCAGAGAGTAATTTCCGTCGGATCCAAAAACAACTTCCCGAAGGAGGTAATATCTAATAGCGTCAACTCCAAATTCTTCCCCCAGAACATAAGGATCTACAACATTTCCCTTAGATTTTGACATTTTTTCCTGGTCCAAAACAAGCCACCCGTGACCAAAAACCTGCTTGGGTAAGGGAAGATCCAGGGCCAGGAGCATTATGGGCCAGATTATGGTGTGAAAACGTAAAATTTCTTTGCCAATAAGGTGCAGGTCTGCGGGCCAGAATTTTTTGTAATTCTTTCCCTCGGGAAAATCGATACCCGTAAGATAATTACTCAAAGCATCAATCCAGACATAGGCCACATGCCCCCGGGCACCAGGGATGGGAACTCCCCAGCTAATTGAAGTCCTTGAAATACAAAGGTCCTCAAGACCCTGCTTGATAAAGTTAACCATTTCATTTCGCCGGCTATCGGGCTGGATAAAACTCGGGTTATTCTCAATATACTCCAAAAGCCTCTGGGAGTAATTGGACATACGGAAAAAATAACTCTCTTCTTCCATCCATTCTACCTTCCGGTGACAATCGGGACAGGTTTTGTTGTCCAGTTGTCGTTCCAACCAGAAGGTCTCGCAGGGAACACAATACCAGCCTGCATATTTATCTTTGTAAATATCGCCTTTTTCCTGGAGGCGGCGGAAAATCTCCTGAACTACATTTTTATGGTCCTCATCAGTTGTCCTGATGAACCGGTCATAAGAAATTTGATAGTACTTCCAGAGATCTTTAATCCAGAAAACAATTTCATCAACATATTCCTTGGGTTTTTTACCTTCTTCTTTAGCTTTTCTTTCAATTTTCTGTCCATGTTCATCTGTCCCGGTCAGGAAAAAAACCTCATACCCCTGCAGGCGTTTATAACGAGCGATAGTATCTGCTGCAACTGTCGTATAGGTATGGCCGATATGAAGTTTCCCGCTGGGGTAATAAATTGGTGTTGTAATATAATAAGCGCCTTTCTTCATTTGAAGACCTCCTTAAAAAAATATAAAATCCCTCCACCCGGCAAGGGGCGAGGGACCGCGGTACCACCCTTATTCAACCGGAAAAACCCCGGTTCTCTGGAAGGTTTTTGCATATTTTTTGCAAAAACCCTGACCCTTTAACGGAGGTCAGACCGCTGCAACCTACTTCCATTTCACCTGCAGAGCTCTGGGGCCATATTCAACTCCTTCCCGGACACCGCTTTTCAGCTTCCGCGGCTCTCTTTTGGTCCTTTTGGGAGTCTACTCTTCCCTTCATTGCTTTTTTGCTTTTTATTAAATATAATCGAAATGAAGCCGTTTGTCAAGGAATGTACCAGATTTTCCACTATTGACTTTTTGTGGAAATTAAAGTATAATTTTCATAAAAGAGCTGTCGAATTTTGGTAATTAAGGAGGGACTTTTTATGAAATCAACCGGCATCGTCCGCAAAGTGGACGAACTGGGACGGGTAGTTATTCCTGTCGAACTTCGCCGGACACTCCGCATCGCCCAGAAGGATGCTCTGGAAATTTACGTTGACGATGAAAAAATCATCTTGAAAAAATACGAACCGGCCTGTATCTTCTGCGGCAATGCAGGCAACACCATCGTTTTCAAAAATAAAAACGTTTGTCCCGACTGCATCGACCTGATGAAAGAAGGTTAAGGAGAGTTCGCTCTCCTTATTTTTTTTTGTGCACAAATTCGTAAATCCTGTTCCGGGGCCAGGCCAGGACATGCTGCAAAATTTTTACCGCATCCTTCTTGCTTACCCCCGCTTCTAAAAGGTCATTTAACAGGTTTTCTTCGTCAACAAGAGGGCTCTTTTCTTCAGAGGATTCCGCTTTTTCTTCCAATCCCTGGATAACCAGAGTGATTTCTCCCCGGACCCTATCTCTTTCTCTTAGCTGAGGTATTATTTCTTCAATCTTACCACGGAGTGTTTCCTCGTGAATTTTTGTAAGTTCCCGGGCCAGAAAAATCCTTCTCTCGGGTCCTAAAATCTCCATAAATTCTTCCAGGGTAGCGATTATCCTGTGGGGAGATTCGAAAATAACTGAAGGGCAGGAAAGGCCGGCAATAAAATTTAAAGTATCCTTTCTTTTTTTGCCCTGGCGGTCGAGAAATGCTGCAAAGTAAAAGTCCCCTCCTCCCCAACCCGATAAGGCCAGAGCAGAAGTCACCGCACTGGGGCCGGGTATCACCTCAACAGAAAAACCGGCATCAATTACCCTCTCCACAAGGATATTTCCCGGATCCGAAATCCCCGGCATGCCGGCACTTGTAATTATTGCAATTTTTCCTCCTTCTTCAAGGCGGTCAAGAATCCAATCCACCCTCTGCAATTCATTATGGGCAAAGCAGCTGAAGGGCTGTTTTTTTATTTCATAATGGTCCAAAAGTTTTCGACTCCACCGGGTGTCTTCAGCTCCAATGAAATCTGCTTCCCTCAAAATCCTTATTGCCCTCAGTGTCATATCTTCCAGGTTTCCTATTGGGGTTGCACATAAAAAAAGGGTTCCTTTACCCATTTTTTCACCTCAACAACTTTAACTTGCTTTCCCTGTCCATTCCCTTGATTTCCATTTCTCTCTTTTGAGCAGAACCCCGATCGGGAAAGTTTTTTTTGTATACCAGTTCAATAGGGCCACGTCCCCTTGTATAGCGGGCTCCCTCTCCGTTTCGATGCTGTTTAAGTCGATTTTCTATATCCCTGGTAACCCCTGTATAAAGGGTCCCATCTCCACAGCGTAATATATACACCTTCCAACCCATTACTGTCCCTCCCCCCGGTAAATTGCCATAATTTCAGGGGAATAATCAGCTCCCCGATAAACAATAAGGGGAGGCTTGATTTTAAGTCCCGGCTTTCCTCCCCGGAGGCAGCGAAGCAGAATAATATTAGGTTCCTCTCCCTCCCGGGGTTGAACAAACTGAACTGTTTTGGGTTCAAGGCGGTTAACCCTGCAGAATAGAATTATGTCAACAAGTCGGTCCGGCCTGTGGGCAAGGAAAAAGCCTCCCCCCCCCTTTAGCAGATGACTCGCGGCTTTGATTACATCCTCAAGGTTGCAGGTAAGTTCATGTTTTGCCATGGCGACAACAGGGTTGGGACTTATCCGCCCTTCCCCAGGAGAAAAGAATGGGGGGTTTGCGGTAACAAGGTCAAAACTGCCCCCGGGAACATTATCCGGGATTTTTTTTATATCCTGCTGCTTAATTTCAACCCGGTCTCCCAGTTCATTCAACGAACAACTTTTCCGGGACATTTCCACCAGGTTTTTTTGAATTTCAAAACCAGTTACCCTGATCTTTTTTTTGTAGGCTAAAAGCAGGGGAATAACTCCGTCACCGCTTCCCAGGTCAGCAGCCTTTGCCCCTGGTTTTGCCGGGACCATATTTGCCAGAAGAACGGCTTCCAGCCCAAACCTGTATTGTCCAGGTTTCTGTATTATCCTCAGGTTTTCACCTACAAGGGGGTGGATTTCTTCATTCAAGGTTCTTACTCCCCGAGGCCTTTTCCAAAAATTCCCGACAAAAAAGACAATCCCCTTTCCTTTTATCACCGAAATTCAAGGGACAGACATGATAGTTTTCCCGGTAAAGGTTGCGCAGGTTATCGTGGCCGGCCTGTCCTTTTTGGATTTCATCTTTTTGCCCCTTAATTATATTCTTTAACTCTTCATTTTCATTTTTTAATTCCTGGTTTTCCAGGTACAGGTTCCCCGCCATCTCTTTTAACTTTTTCCACTTTTTTTCCCACCGGGTAAAGGCATCCTGGCATTCTGCCAGGCGAGCCCAGAAGTCCTTATCCATGTTTTCCCCTCCCGGATTATTCATCTTCTTCAACCTCGTGCCTTGGGCAATTTCCGGAATTATTGTTGCCGTTTTCATAAGCATCGGATTCATAACGCAAACAACACATTAGACGACCACAGATCCCGGAAATTTTCGCCGGGTTCAAAGCCAGGTCCTGGGCTTTTGCCATTCG
>SL_5KL_010_SEDDRAFT_10001268_pt1 | contig 15373 bp, 20 predicted proteins | sample SodLakKL_010_SED_FD_9118 | JGI IMG/M metagenome (IMG submission 9118)
ACAGAGGCTAAATCTTCCTCTTGATATCCTGTTACGCTGCTAAAGTTATGAGTGTGTCCGCTTGAAGCCACTGAAGATGTGTTTACGCTATGTCCACCAGTTACACCATTCATATCTGCAAATCCGTGTCTGTGTGAACCATACCCATCTGCATAATCGGTATATCCACCTACAAAATGCCCGAAGTCTCCAGAAGCATTAAGTACTTCTGTAACTACAGTGGTTGTCGCTGAAGGAGAGCCGGTAGTTGAAGCGTAAGCGTGTGTGTGGCTACCTGCAACCGAAGTGGTTGTTGAAGGTGTGCCTGTTGAGGTATTTACTGAAGTTACTACAGTCACTGAAGCGGATGGAGTACCGGAAGTTTTTGAACCCAAGTTTGTTAAGGTTGTCGGTGAACTATCCGCTGAGCTTGCTGCACTGATTACCCCTAAATAGTGTTTGTGATTACCTGAACTTTTGGTTTTCACCTTAAAACTGCTGGCGGAGATATCGTAAATTGTGAGGGAAACTTCACCGCTTGAACTTACTGGAGTTGCTACAACTGTCGGTGCTGAAGCAAAGGCTGGTGAGAAACTTACTGTTGCTTCACCGGAAGCATCAGTTGAATTTGAGCCCTTCTGAACATTTCCAACTGTTGGGTCTTCCCAAGTTGGTGGAGTCTCTGAACCTTGTGCTGTAAGAACTTTCCCTGAATCACCCCTCGGCATATTAGCTAAAGCCCAGATGTAAGGTTCCCCTTCAATATTCTTCATTGTGTCAACGAGAAAGTCACATGGCACTGCGACAATATCTGCTGCACTACCCAACATTAACGAGCCAAAGTGACTTGTTATATAGCCGTGGCTTCCATCATGTACTAAACTAACATTTTTATCGTCTTCTAAAGCGCCAATTCTTATGTGGCTAAACATTACTTCGTCGTCGGTATTCAAGTCTTGGTCGTAAAAACTGTAGGGGTTACCCTCCAAATCTTTTATACCGCTTACATACAAATCTCCCTGAATAGCTACAATGTCAGAGGCACTGCCAAGCATTAATGAACCGTGATGTGAAGTTATATATCCATGGTCACCATCAAAAATCATGCTGATGTTTTTGTCTTCAGCTAATACTCCCACCCTTAAATGGCTAAACCTCACATCATCATTTGTGTTTAAGTCTTGGTCGAAAGGATTAAAGTCGTAAGGTTCACCTTCTAAATCTTTAATATCGTCAACATACAAGCTTCCTTGAATAGCAACAATATCGGCTGCACTTCCCAGCATCAACGAACCGAAGTGGGAAATTAAATAGCCGTGGTCACCGTCATGGATTAAACTAACATTTTTGTTGTCTTCTAAGATTCCAATTATTAATTGTTTAAACTGCACCTCATCATCGGTGTTGAGACTTTGGTCGAAAGCTTCAAACTCCCAATCCTCACCATCCAACTTCTTTAAGTTATCGGTAAAAACGTATGTGCCAGCTATGCTCCCCCAGACTTTATTGTTCTCTGGAGTTTCGTAATCACAAATCCCTAAGTTCCCAGCGTTATTGTTTTCTGGTATAAAGTTTTTTGCTCCAATAACCACAATGTTGTCGCCTGTGGGGGCAATATGCAAATCTGTATCTTCAGTTAGCCCCATCAAAACGTCGGTGAATAAAGTTTGTGTGTTAATGAAATAGAAGGGGTTGTTTGCTGCACCTAACCCAACATTGTTTGCAGGATACAAGTAAACAATTAAATCTTCTTCAACCTGAGTAAACCCAACCTCTAATTCCCCTACATGCCAAACATCAGATTCATTCTCCTCTAAAGCACAAAGATAAAGAGCTTTCGTGCATAATCCTTTCCACGGATTGTCAGGTTCACCTAAACCTCCAACATCATCCTCATCTTTATGGATGTCTCTAATATTCGGATTCACATTAAAGAACTCAGCATCTCCAGCATAAAGTTCCCCAAAGCTCCACCAAGAACCCTCCTCATCACCATCCACTAACCTAACTTCTAAAGCATCTTTAGGGCCATATATTCCACCGCGACCTAACCAAATGAAGGGGTTAGAGTTGAAGCCTTCAGGCCCCCAACCAACACCCCCATAAAGGTTTAAAACTCCTTCACCAACCACAACCATCCCTAAAGTGTAAATGTCTTTTCTACCTGCAAAGCCTTGGTCACAAACTAACCATGGAGTGTCAATGTAGCAACGGCCACCTTCCCATCTTCCACCAGCAGCTTCACAATCACCTTGCGTTGGGTGAAGGTCTGTTTCATCATGGGCCATTAAGAAGGGAAATAGATTAAGGAAGTTCCCGGTCTCCAAATCTGAAAACCTCAGTTCCGCTAATCTATCTTCGAAGGGGTGGTCAGTAGGTTCATTAGTTGCAGTCCTCCACATCTTCTGCAGAAATTGGTTGTACTCTAAAGTTTCCCATTCATCACTAATCTGCACTAAGCTTTTGAATATTGTTGGTCCAGTAATAACTCCACCTGGCCAAATCCCTATATCCGCTATAGTCCTAAGTCCGGCTATCGCACCAATCTGCTTAGCCATTTGATTCTCAAGTTTTTGAATGCGCACTAGTGCATCTTTCAACACTTGACTTTCAGTTTGTATTTTAACCATTACAAAGCCTCCGAGACAGTGATTGTTGCTCTCCATTCAGATGTAGAGATTCTGTGGTGTATTGATATAATCCTAAAGTTGTTTACCCCATCAGTGATTAAATCTCCAGGTTGATATGCTAAGTGTCCTGCTACATCGAAGGGTTCAACTGTGATGATTGGGTTTTTAAGCTCATGTATTCTGGCAGTAGCACGAGATAAACATTCAGCGTCAGACATTAAGGTTTGGTCGTTGATTGGTTCACCTTCCCTTGCACCAAACTTGGCAATACTTGTTTCGTCCTTAGCTTCAGCGAAGAACAGTGCCCCACTAAAGGCCATATCATCAAAGAATATAGCATCTCTAAATCTTACAGTGTCAAACCTAAACTGGAGATATTCAAGGTCACCCCACTTTGGGTTTCCTACAACTTCCCATTTGCCAGTTGGGTCGTCCACATCATCCCCCGTTGCTCTAGCAGTAAAGTCTTCACCTAAGGGGAGCTCAAAGAATCTTGAACCTGAACTACCAGGGTTAATCCGTAAGTCCCACGCAAACTTATTAGAATTGTCTGGTGCCAACAACTCAACCTTAGCTACACGAGAACCCCAAATATTCTGCAGGGTGATTGAACGCCAGAAGTGTAGTTGTGTGAATCTGCGTTTGCCAAACTCAATTGGTATATCTGATATATTTCTGCGTATCTGTCCATCTCCACCATCCAACTCAAGCTTCAGCCAAACAGACCCAGCTTTAGGTGGATACCCCACGTCAGGTAGGCCTGGCAATTTCATAATAGCTTCAGCTGCAGTGGTGATTGTACCAACATCAGCAATCCAACCATCAGTTGATTCTGTCCAAGCATAATCTTCTGGATACTTTCTACCTATTGCACCATAAACCTTCTGTTTATTCACTATCCTATTAAAGTCCACCTTACGCACTGCACTTCTGAGTGTAGGTTCAATTGGACAAATCCAATCTGGGCTATATCTGGCGTGTCCAACTAACACTCCACCACCACGTTCATAACAATCGAACCCAACATTACCATAAGCACCACCCGCTTTATCCAGAATCTCCTGGAATATCCGTAGGGGCTGTATTTCATCGGATTCTAAATCATGGTTAGTGTAAATACCATCATTGTAATCACCAATCTGTCCACCAACATCAAACCAGCCAACTGCATGTGGAAACCTGTGTAGGTACTGGCATACATTCAAGGTCTCTTCTAAAACAACTCGACCATTCTCACCCTCATGTCTTTTGTACACTAACTCTGGACTATCCACCAATTCTGAGGCGTGCCCATGCAGAGTGAAAGTAACATCAGTATTGCTATACTGCAAATAGTCTTGGGTAATTAACACCAATCTTCCACTGAACAACTTAAAGTCCAGTTTCCCTAAATCAGCCACATCTCTCGCTGCCCAAATTACACCGTACCCGTATTCAGTTAAACCAACATAGTCTGTAGCAAAATCCTTCACAGTAAAGTTCGCTGAACTAACTTCATCGTTGATTAGTGTTTTCATCACATCAGTTACGCCAACGATGTCAGTGATTGGGCTATGGTCGTCTGTGTAATCCCAAATCTTATAGTCTTCACACAACACCACATAATCAAACGTTCCAGTTGTACCTGATGTACCATCAACCGAAACCATTATTCCCTCAATGCTACCTGAATACACTGCTGATGCGTCAACAACATACCGTCCAACCTCAGATTCACTTGAGACCTCAACCCACTGTTTATTATCTGTACGTTGAACCCACACTTTAGCTGCAGAGATTCCAACCTTACCAGTTAAACGCCAAACCAAATATTTAGCAGTTGACAAATTGAATGGTGGAAAGTTCACCTTATAATACTGTGTTGTTTGGTAAGGTGAAACTGTTAATTTAACAGAGTCTTCACTAGCCACAGCCCAACCATCAGGGTCAGCTTCCCAACTGTTTCCATATAACCTTAGGAAGTGGTCAGCAAATACTTTAGCTCCGAAGAACAGTTCAGCTGAAAGTTTAGCTGGTGGCCGATATGGCATTCCTACTTCACCCCTACCCTGCGTAAAGCTTCCAACACATCATCTACACGTCCACCATGCACATGTATATTAACTCCACCAAGGTTGGTTGTTCGGTTTGTATTATACACCTCACCTGCTCTTAGGTAATAAGCACCATCTCTAGGTATTGCGCCACCAGCATGTCTCGCTGGAACCTGCTGTTGTTGAGCAACTACTGCTGGTGTCGGTGCAACTGGTAAATTAAGCATTTGTGCCGTTACAGCTTCAAACATATCCCTCACCTGACTTGCACTAACAACTTCACCTGCCCTCAGATAATACATCCCATCCTCAGGCACAACTCCACCTGTATGTCGTTCTGGGATATGGTGTAGTAAAGCTAAACCTCCACCAACCGCTGCGGCTGCCCCAGCTAAAATTGCCCAACCTGCTGGTCCAGATAAAGCATGCGCTACAGCATGAGCGGCCGCTCTTGCTTTCTCAGCTGCCACATGTCCCCATGTAGCTACTGTGGCGGAAACTGTCGCAGCAGTTTTAGCGGCAGTTGCAGCTGCAGCTTTAAGGTTCAAATCAATCAGCACCCGTAACCCCCTACCCATGTAATACGCGACACTAACTAAACTAGCCATTTCAGTCACCATCCTAGATTGTTCATCAGTCAGTATTCCAAACGCTTGGCCTAACCGACCAACAGCTGGTGCCATCATCACTAAGTCACGCATTTGTCTACTAGCCTGATATACCTCTTTACCCATGTGTTGGCTACTGGCACCAATCTTCTGAAAGCCCTGATGTACTTGCTCACTACCATGTAGGGCAACATCTATATCAACACGTTCACTCATACACCTCTCCTCCTATACATAAATTCATCTAACCGTTCATCCTCACTTACAGTACGCTCATCAAATACACTGCTCAAAAGTAGATAGTCCAATTCGAACTTGTAGGTATCCGACCCTTCAATCTGCAAGAACTCTGTTGGACGTTTATTGAGAACCTGCGCCATTTGAATAACTTTCTTTACACTGGCTAAGTTCCTCATCCGTAAGAAAAAACTTATTGGCTTCAGTCTGCTCTCTAACAGTTAAGTTAGTTACGGCTGCATACAAAGACTTGCGGTGTTGGGGTTGTGGGACGGGTGTAACACAACCAACCAACACCTTATCCATACACTCCTCCAACTCTACTCCCTTACGCTCAGCTTCCTCTAAACTGTTCACTTCACGTTTAGCAATCTTTAGGTAGTATTCATTGTACGGCATAAGTCTGGGTGGTATAGGTACAACGGTATATTCTGTTTCATCTAACACAACTTTCTCCTTCAAACCATTCACCTCAGTATGGGGTTATTGTGTTCTGTACAAAGGCTTTAACCTCTAAGTTTTCGGTGGGGTCATAAAACGCTTGGAACGGTGCATTAATCCTCAACGGTTCATCCATAGCTCTTAGTGGCGGTGCACCTTCACGCAGTATCTGTAGTTGATAAAGATTCAAGCCAATCGAATAATCGTATGCACCCTCAATGTTCTTACCAGACAGTACCGCTATAAAGTCGAATGGTGTACCAGCCTTAAAGTTGTTGAAGTCAGTTAGTTCCCTGAACCTCAACTCCAGATTCCCCGTAACCTCCAATGGTCCCCGTTCAAGGACATTGTAGTATTGGCTTTCTAAGTCTCCAGCTGTGAAGTTGATGTTGTTTGCTATCGTCACATCAAAGCTTGTTACATCAGCCATTCTATCATCGTCTGTACCAATTGTGAAGTTGGTTTTACCCTTCAATTGTGTAAAGAACTCAAGTGGGTCCAATCTACCTTTCAGGTCATCCCAAGTGAGTGGTGTATCAGCCTGCTCCTCTATCCCTGAGTAAACTGAAGCTTCAGCTTCTAACGGTTCCCCTGGCCTGTACCTCAAAGTTAAGCTCTCAAATAAACAGCCTGGCAATACCCTCTCTGTTTTCTCTATACCAACCCGCATCGTGTAACTTGGCAACTCTGCCTGTGGAGTGTAAGTATGCAGTTTAACATCACCCGCAGGTGTAGTTGTTTCAACCTTACCAAACACTCCCTTAAGCACATCACTGATAACACTGTTAGGTGAAACTGGGAAAACAACTGGTCCTTGTGCTCTGTACAAACCACGCTGGCGTTTCCTATAACTGAGGTGTGCTGTGGGTGCAGGTATCACGTAGTTTGGGTCCAACTGGATATTCTCAGTAGCGTAACCTTCATACCTATCTAATGGCCCATCCACTAGGTCTCCGTACTCAGCTTCCTTCTTCAAACCAAAATATCTCATTTCGCATTCTCCTTAACTTAACATTTTCTTTCTGACTGTGGATAAAGTTAAACGCACAGCAACAACACTATAATCACTGCTGAACGTTTTCTCTTTCTCCCTGTTACTCACGTAACTAAACCTAACCTGACCACCCAAAGTTTGGTCAGCAACCAACACTTTCTCTAAAGATTCCACAGCGTCCATAACTGAATCCTCAGCTAAACTTTCCTGTGGGTGTCTGGCTACATACACAATGTAAACCCTATCTTCAGTGGTTAAACAATTAGCTGTAGTTGCGGGGGTCTGTGGCCCACCCACCCATTCAACCCAAAGGAAGGGGAATCCTACATACCGTGATTGGGGTGGTTCACCTTTACTAAACATCCTTATCCCATGCTGGGTCTCTTTTAACCTACCAATGAGGTAATCAACAATACTCTTCGGTGTAACACTCACATCTGTTCCCTCCACAGCATCCTATACAATTGTTGAAGAACTTTCCTACCTTGCTCCCTTGTCCTACGCATCACGTGTTGCCCCTCAGTGCCGGGGTGTTTAACTTCCTGAGCAAAGATTGGTTCACCATACACACCAAACCACCTCAACGCTTGAGCTCTAACTGGTCGAATTATATGAGGACGAGTGTCCTCTTCAACGAATGGGGCATATTCAACGTTTGGCCAAACAACGAAACCTTTAGGTGTCAACCTAGTACCAATACTCTCCCGGTATGTGCCAGTTTTGTATGGAGCAAGTCCACGCATAATATTTTCTACCTCACGGCTACCCTGCATTTGCCAAGCACGCAGGATATGGCGCTGGCTATCCGGAAGACGAATCACAAAGTTCTGGAGTTTATGGTCACGAACTCGAACTCTAATATCCATACTCTAAATCATCCTCCACCCGCTGATAATCCACCCTACGTTCAGTAACAACTATGCCTAGGTGTTCATCCTCAAAATGCACAGTGATGTATTCATCCAACCACTCCAACGCCTCTTTTATCATACGGTTCAGAACGTTCAATGCGTCATGGTCAGGTGCTCTTCGCTTCCTATACTCCAACCTAACTAACTCCACACAAATCGATTCAACCACCTTAGGTGTAGGTGTTAGGGGGGTATCTGTGTATCTACGTAACCGTAAATCAATCAGTTGACTTTTAGCTTCAATCAACTGAGATAATTCACCATCAAACTCAGTCTCCGCTAAGTCGAGGTGTAATGCAACTTTAACTTTACCTAAGTTTGTGTAACCCATAATAAATCCACCATAAATACCTATTAACTAAAAAATGGGGGTAGGGACAGTTGTCCCATCTTATGCACTGCACCGAACAACTAAGACAGCAAGCTTGTTAGTTTATAGATTGCTTCTTCCTGAACAATCTTTGGCTCTAACCATTGACGAACTACGTAGTAGTCGAAACCTGCTGCTGCGTTACGAGCTTTCTCTGCAGCTGTTGGACCTTCACCCAAAACCACAGCTTGATTGCGGTCTAAGACGTACGCTGTTTCAGCTGGTACAGCCCAGTCTGATAACCCACGCATACCAGGATGTCCGGGTATATCGAACATCTTAGTTGCTGGATACACAACACCTTGGAGCTGTCCCTTCACAAAGTCGTTAGCAAAGAATGCTCCCCAAACATCTGGCCCAGCTACTANAAGATTAGCTTTGAAACCGTGGTCTCTTTCAATGTGTTGTCTTGCTGTGCGGATGTCGTCGTATGGGTTATTTGCACTTCTGCCATCAGTGATGGTTGTCCAATCAGCACCTGAACTTGTCTCTGTTGCAGCATCAAGGATATCCTTGATTTGGTCGTTAGCAGAATTCTCCAATGCACGTGCAGCGTCCTGAACTGAATACGCCATAACATCCACTGCAGCCATAGCAGCCGCTTCGTCCGACACAGCAACTGGAACAACGTTCTTCCATAGGCGGAAGAGTACGGTGTCCCATGCTAATTTGCCAATCTCAGCTTCAACCAGCGGTGGAACTTTCTCTTGAGCCCTCAGTTTAGTTGCTACAGGTATCTCTGCAACCAGCTTATTCATACGCACAGTTCTACAGGCATTCCTTAGTGAAAACTCTTGGCTCTGCAAACCAAGAACTTCATCCAACACAACCTTAGCTTCAACAGCCTCAATGTCACTCGGTGTGACTATTCCAGCTGCAGCGAAGTATTTGGTTGTTTGCTCAGGGTCACCATTATACTTGTAGACTTTATTGTCGATTGCACTTCTAAAAACTTTTACAGACATTTTTATTCCTCCTAATACAACCTCATTTTTATTGTGGTGTCAGTGTCACTAGCTTCTTCAATGCAGTAACCGATAATCTTAGTCAGTTTATGCAACTCAGCATCTGCGTCAGCGTGAGATGTTGGGTCCCCACCATTACCATCAGTTAAATCTGCTTTCGTGAAGATTCCAGCTTTACCAGCTTCGTCAGATACCACCAAGTATGCACCAACATTCACTGTTCCCTCACCTGTTTTCTTTTTAACTTCGACGTATCCTTCCTCTAGAGCTTTAATGTCATCGTCATTGTCGTCTGGGCTATCCTCTAAAGCAACATACACCTTCTGGTCAACTGCGTCAGCCTCAACCGCAGGTTTCCACCCTGAGTCCTCAGTGAGCAAATCTCCCCGTGCAATTGCTGTACTGTCTTTCACTGGTAGTTTAACTGCACTTAGCCCTTTTGTATACAAAACGTCTCCCAATGCCATTACTCATTTTCCTCCTTTACTTTAAATCCGAGGCGTTGTTTAATTTGGTTCTCCGCAGCTTGCAGGTCCTCGGTACCTGAAGCTCCATATTGCGTTTGTGGCAGCTCTGGCTCATTAGCTCTCTTCTCCGCCAACTTCTCAGCGTCCTTAGCGAGTAGCTTAAGGTATTCATCGTTGAATGGCTGCAGACGTTTTTGTTCAGCAGCCTTATCTAAAGCTAACCCAGCGTTATACCTTGCCTCCACTGCAGTCTCCAGCACCGCATCATGTCGCTCCTTCTGTAGAGAAGCAACCTTCTCTTTCAACGCAGCAACTTCCGGAGACTCCAGCGGTACACACTTTCCTTCCTCAGCATCCCAACGTTCCTTACCAACCACACAGCCGTGTTCATCCTTCTCAACTTCTTCAGCCTTCAGTTTATTCTGAATATCAACAATAGCTTTTTCTACCGCAATAACTTTCTCAGCCAGCTTTTCAATTGTTGTTTTTTCTTCATCTGTCATTTCCTTTTCTCCATTTCTGTTTGTTGAGGATTCAAGCGTACCGCTTAGGCTCCTCGTAGCCCGTCCAGTTATGGACTGTGAATTGTAGAGACTCGCACATTTTACCAGGGGAACCACAACACCCCCCATCGAAGCCTCTACAGTTAATAATCCAGCCTGTGGCCAAGCTGGTTGGTCAACCAAATCCACCTGGTTGAACACGAAGTTAGTTAAGACCTCATACGCAGAACCTTCCATCAAGCACTCGTGTTCAGCTGCACGGTCACCACCTAAGTTTTCCCCACACAAACTGCAGTGTACCTCGTAAGCTGAAACCACCACACTGATTGGCCCAATAGTTCCAGCCTGCAGTTGTTTCCAAACACGTGGGTCAGTTATTTCTGCTGTAGCTAAAGCGTAACCGTTGGGTTTATCTATCTCAACGAATTTACCTGCAACAATCATATCCTCAGCATGGTCACCAGGTATTAAGTCAGCTGGAATACCTAAGGGTTTACCAATCAGTGTAGGTAACGCATTAGTGAGAGCTTCATCAGTTACCCCCCACCCAGCGAGGTTCTTGCTGGTGTTCATAATGTAGAATGTCGCCAACTTCTGTTTATCAGCTGAGACAGTATGCACTGACCCTAAGAACTTTAAGTTTGCCTTAACTGTACTTTCCTTCTTCACCCACTCATCACCAACCTTACGGTATTCACGTTTAATGTTTCGCCAAGCTGCCTGCCTAGCTTGTTCCTCATCCCCAGTCTCCTCATAGACTCGGTTGAATGTTTCCACTCCAATACTAATCGCACCTGTTGGTAGATTCTTTAACCAGTCAGGTGGATTATCTTTTGTGTATGGTATCTCATTTCACCTCATAGAAATATACTCTTAATTGACATCTACAGTTTGGGTGAACCGGTGGAGGTGCAGGCATAAACCAATCCATCCTAAAGAATCCATTACGCCCCTGCCTACTCCTACGCATACATTCATCACATAACCGATCATCTTCCATCGCTTCCCAACGTATCCAACGAGCACCATTCTTTTCACCAATCACCCTAACACTCTTATTACAAACCCTAAAGCTAAAGTCCTGGCTGAGTGAATCTATCCTGCGGGATATACCTGCAGGTGAAACCCAGTAATCATCCAGAGCTGTCTGTCTAGCTTTGTAGTGGAGGCAAGTTAAATGTTCACAGGTCATCACAGATGTTCCTCCAACCCAGAATAGCTGAATCCTTCTCCTCCACTATCAAGTCACCGATATCCTCGAATCTTAGGTCCCTGCGTTCAGTGTAGGTTCTCAACCTACTAATCAACCGACCATACACATCAGCAATCTCAGCTGCACCGAGTGGAATCAACTCAGCCTTAGTGTGTAGCCCACGCCTGTATCCCCGAACTAACCTACGCAACTTACCACTCAGCAGAGTTGCGTGTGTATCCATCAACTCAGTTGGTATGCTCAGGCTCCGTGGTTTCATTCATAGCCCTCTCAGCTTGCTCCTCTTGCCATCGCTCCTTAGCTTCATGCAACCCCAACATATCAAAAGCCACATCCTCATACCCAGCGAGTATCCCTAAACCGTTAGCATACAAACCAGCAACTGCTCTAGCCATCTCAAATATGTCGGTGGTTCGTATAGTCTGCCATTTATGCTGAAGTTCAACAGGTGGGTTATTGTAATCAGCCCCATTCGCCTTCAGTATAGCTTTAACCATCGGCCCATACCACTGCTCCTCTAGCTCCCGTTTGAAATAACGTTGAATCCCCCTAACTGTACCTTCCACATAAGCTTCCATCTCAGCATAGCTAGTTGCACGGTTCACTAAGGGAACTCCCAACAGAAAACGTGGTGTGCCAAACTGACGCATAACGGATTCATCAAACTTCTCAAGCATCCTAACTAACCCAGCCATATCAATCGTCTGATTAACCACCTGAGCAGTAACTGCCTTATTGAATGCGCAGGACTTACCAGCTTTAGCTGCATCTAACAAATCCTGCATAAACTGTCTGCGTTTAGCTTCTGTGGGTATCTGTGAATCATCCGCCTGCAGCAGTGTGTATGGAGCCCACAGCCTATGAGCAATCTCAGGAAAATCTCTCCTAAGCAGATGGCTTCTACCTTGACAGATTGGGGTTACAGGTTCAATATCACTTAACCCAACGTAATCATTCTCCAGCTGTAGGTTAGTGAAGTACAACACCTTGTTTGGGTCGAAGGGTTGTGTGTTTCCAGAATACTTGAACTCTTTAAGTGCCCAAGTCTTCCTATCAATCACCGGTTCAAGTCGTTCAGACTTTAAGCTCAACAACCAACTAGGGAGACCAGATTTACCATAAACAATCTCCCAACCAGCCCTACCATAAATCGCCCGTTTAACTTGACTAGCAAACAACACCCTATCAAGGTTCACCTGCTGATTAACCTTATCCACCATATCCTTCACATAACTGTACTTCTCCAGAAGGGCAGTCTCTTCCTCCTCAGGCAACTGCACTGTTGGTTTCAACTCAGTCTCAAACCCTGCGGATAGGGTAGAGAAGTAAGCGTTGATTGTTATGCACCTACGCACCAACTCATCCTCACGGAACCACTTCCAGTAATCCTGAAGATTCCCAGGACGAGTGGTTGTACCTGAATCTGGATAAGTAACTGTGGGTGTGCCACCAGCCCCAGACCAGAATGCTTTAGCGTAATACTTTAAACCTTTCCACATCACTCATACACCTCACGGGACTGTTTAGGTAAATCACTGTTTATCCCCTCATTCTGTGGTAAGATAAACACAAACCTACCTAAGTCCTTATTCCAAACCTTCCTTATACATCGTTCAACCAAGCTGTTCACTTAATCACAACCTCTTCGGTTCTTATCCACCAACGCTTACGCTTCCTACGCTCAAGCTCACCTAACAACTCTTCCTCTACGGTGTTGTTCTTCTCAAACACAATTTTAGGTTCAGTCATACTAATACACAATCCACGGTGTAAGTTGAGGCTCCTGCATACAGAGCATAAGTGAATCCGCATAGTCCGGTGATTTGGGTGGGTCCACTACACGGATTTTACCTTGACTATTAAACTCGTACCTCAGTGAAGCCAACTGAGTAATTAACTGTGGGTGAGTTCTGGGTAACTGCAGTTGGCCCAACTCCAACTTACTGCGCAACAACCAATACCGTTCAGCCTTAAGGTTAACAAACCTGTCAGGTTGACGGGTGGGTGATCGACTAACCCTCACAGATTGAGCGTTGTGCCCTAATTCAAACAATCTACTTTGAACACCAGCCCCTATACCGATACTATCAACGTTCAACGTTTCACCCTTAGGCACAATACTGTTAACGTGGTTAACTGTGGCCATAGTGTCTAACCTCGACAACTTATGTACATCAGTGACAACCACCACCCCATCCTGCTGTAATGTGCGGGTGAGGATTGTGTGGTCTTCACCTAACTCAGCTACATCTAACCCCCAAACTGTTTGGCTAGCTGTTAAGTTTACGTCCAACTGTTGAGCTTGCTGTAACCACTCCCACCTGATTAATGCATCCTCGTGTTCATCCGGAAACCTCGCCTCATACAACACCTGAAATTCTGTTGGTGTAAGTTCTTGTCTCTGCTCCTCCAGAAATACTTCAGAGATTCGTCCCTCAGCTAAAGCCTGTTTATAGTCGATGTGTATCTTCTTGAAGCTTGGGTTATTCCAATGCCTCCAAGCGAAGTTCATCTTATGCCAGGGGTTAATTAACTCAACCAACTTACTGTCGGGACTATCACCCAACATCCTACTTATCCTTGACCTATACACTTCATCGGAGATTAAACAAGCTTCCTCTAAGATGATTAAATCTCCACCAAACCCCATCAACTGTTTGCCAGGTTCTTCACCTTGACTGTATGCTGTGAGGGTCTGCAGTTCACACTTAGTTGTGAATGTTACTCTCCGCTTACTTACCTCACGTCTAAGTCGGTCTGGTGCTTCACATCCAGGTTCATCCACAATCGCCCTAAGTGCAGGTGTTTCAGCAATCACCTCAGCACAGTAGTTGCGGATAATGTTTGTCTGCTCAATCTGGGGAGCAATGAACTTTATGCGTTTGTTCTCGTTGTTTAAGACGTAGAGGAGTACCGCTAGAGCGGCCGCTCTAGTTTTACCATACCTCGTCATTGCACAGACAGATAAACGTTTAACCTGGGGGTCCAGTATGCTGCCAACAATCTTAAGTTGTCCAGGTGTCAGTTGATACTTAAACACTTCAGCCCTCATCATTCTCGTCTCTGCTGAACTTAATCAACTTCTCAATGTCACCCTTAATGTTGAGTGTGCCACTGTGCTCAGTTTTAGACTCCACATGTTGTGTGACGTGTTTCCCTAAGAGATACACTAAACGGTCAAATGCTTTGTCAGGATTCGTTACCTTCACCTGTGGATAACTCTTGAAGAACTCTTCCATAAGCAACTCATCAAACCCACCCTCCTGCTTCCACAACTTAACATCTCTACGTATTGTGCGTTTAGCACAGCCACACAGTTTAGCTATCTGTGGGTAAGTGTGTGTGAAGATGTGCTCTTTAATCACTTCTCTGCGTGCTTCAGGTGAAAGAGCTTTAGGGGACATTTAGGCACCACCTACCGGGTTCGGGTGAACAGTGAAGTAGTGATACTCAATGTCTGTGTAACCACCAGCAACAACTACGCTCTCAATTATCCAGTCTCCGGTTGGTGCATTCGCAGCTAAGGTAAAACTGAAGAGGTACTCTCCAACATCCTCAACACTGACAGTTGGAGTTTCCACCAATTCACCTGCTGGATTATACACCTTCACAGTGGTGGTTTCAGCGGAAACTGGTTCCTCATCTTTATCCACAACCTTCAGTAAATAACTCACGCTACTACCTGGATAAACTTTCTTCATCCTTTTCTTAACTTCATATATACTCATCTATGTACCCTCCAAGAGCTTTTGGAGAACTCTCCAACTCTTCCTCAACAGCTGTTGTAGGAGGTGCTGCTGTTCTAAGTCGGTGAGGTAAGGTAATACTCTCTTCAAGTGTTGTTGAACCCTAATATGAAGGATTTTGATGTATGCTCTAGATAAGAATCCAGCTGAGGTAGATAGGCAAGTTCTTAAGAAGAGAATGGCTTTACTGCTTCTACTGTTGAAAGCTTCCAATACACTCGTCACCCTCACCAGCAAAGTTCGGATGGCTGTTGCCATACTGCTGAAGGTTTGATT
>SL_5KL_010_SEDDRAFT_10001269_pt1 | contig 15347 bp, 20 predicted proteins | sample SodLakKL_010_SED_FD_9118 | JGI IMG/M metagenome (IMG submission 9118)
AGGGTTGCCGAGTCAAATGCAATGTCTTCTGCTTCAAGTGTTTCAACATTTAATGCCGTGCTCTCTGCCGCCTGCTGGGAGAAGAAATCTGGGCTTGACTTTGAAGCTGAGAATTTCGCAGTTATCTCATCCTGCGATAGGGCTCGGTCGTAGATGCGGACGTCGTCTATTTTGCCTTCAAATACGCTTCTTGGAGGACTAAGACTTGAACCTCCTTGACCTATCCATAAATCACCTGTCCTTGTTTCAATATTTCCTGTATAGCTATCCCCAATGTATTCTGTGCCATCGACATAAATTTTAACATTATTTCCGTCATAAACACCAACGACATGATACCATTTATTTGTTTGTATTGGGTCTGAATATGCTGCATATTTATTACCATCTTCACCCCTAATAAAAAATCTTAATGTATCATCATCTGGTTCAACATTGAATAAAAATGATTTTCCATCGTTGTCCCCCGTTTCCCAAAAAGCAACGATTCTTCCATCAAGTTCATCGGGGTTTATAATAGCTGAAACTGTAATTTTATTATTAAAATCTTGAAGTTCTTGAGAATTTTCAATTGTTATGTAATCATCCGTCCCATCGAAATAATACGCTCCGTTGACCATCCCTGGTACATTTTGGTCTGCTCCATGTACCGTTCCATCGTTGTTGTTTGAAGTTAAGTCTAAAGCATCTCCCGAACTTTCGTTTAGTGCCCAGCCAGAAACTAAGTTTGAGTTCGTATCTTCCTTGTCGAAAACTGTGCTTGAAACTACGGATTGGTCGCTCGGCCCATTTCCATAAGCTACCTGTATTTGTGTAGAACCGTCCTGAACCCAGTCTCTATAAACGTGGATAGTTGCTGTATTGTTTGTAGTATCTAACTCTTCTATCCAGTAGTCGAGTAGGTTACCGTTCTCGTCGTAGACTCCTATGTCTGACTCTGAGGAAATATTTGTCCAGTCGAGAACTATCTCTCCTGTGCCTGTGGTGCTGTCGTCTCCGCTGGTTATTTTTATAGGAACTGCGTGAGAAATTGTAGGTGTGTTTGTTACTGATGCTACATCAAGTTTCTTTTTCTTATTAAAATCTGTGATAGCCATCTATTCACCTATAAGGTTTCCACCGACAAGGAACTCTATGCTTACGATGTATTCAAGTGGACTTGTGGATTCTATGGTTATGTCTACGTCGGAAAGTGCTACTTCCACTCCATTATTGAAGAACAGTTCATCGTTCAGTTCCCAAGATGCTCCTGTTGTTGCCAAGAATATTTCGTTGAACAGATATTCCTTTTGTTCCTGTGGTGTTATTACTTCGTCTGTGTGTGTTCCGTTGCTTCTGTCTTCACCGTCGTCCCTCATATAGAATTGAAAGGTCATGTCCCTTTCTTGCCACTAAACCTCATAAAACTTCCCTCTTCGGGTTCTTGGTTTGGAAACGTCATATTGCTGACTCCCTGCGACATATTGTCTCTGATGGTTTCTACGTCCACGTTAAAGTGGTATTCCTTGCCCGTGCTTAGTTCTGTTATGTGCATTAAAATCTACCTATTCTATTTACCTCTTTTCCGAGTTCTTTCTTCATTTTATCCACTACCTCTTCCGTTGCTACTCCATCTACCTGTATGTTTACTTCTACGTTTGTGCCTCCACCTCCAAGGTTCTGTGGGGTTTTAGTTCCTATAATGGTGTCTCGTGGGTGTGTTTCTAAGACCTGACCTCCGGACGTAATTATAAAGTCGTTTACACTTTTCGAACGCCCTGCACTTACTCCGGGAATTAAACTTAGTATTCCGTCACGTATTCTTCTGCCCAAGTTTCCGAGACCGTCCCTTATATGATTCCATATTCTTGTTCCTAAGTCTGCTATGTCTTTAAGTGCGTTTACAAACCAGTCCCAAAACCTTTTGCCCAAGTCTACAATATAATCTAAGGAGTCGACAAACCAGTTCCACAAATCTTTTCCGAGTTCTACTATGAAACTTAGTGCTGTCGTTATCCAGTTCCATATCTTCTGTCCGAAGTCTTCTATAAATTCAAGACCTCTTAGTATGAAGTCCCATATCCTCTGTCCAAGGTCTGAAATAAAGGATAGTGCGTTCAGTATGAAGTTCCAGACCCACTCACCGAAATCTTTGAGTCCTTCCCATATAGTTACGAGTCCGTTCCATATCGCCTCTTGTAGTCCTTCAGGTAAAATCCTTGCGAGTATTCTTGTTATGCCTATGACGGGAAACATAAAACTAAGTATGTTGATTACAGAGAACTCTGGAAGTTTGTCGAGAATCCAGTCCCTAAAGTTTCCTACTCCCTCGAAGAGTCCACTTACTCCTTCGCTTACTGCCTCCGTGAAATTTCCCACGGGGTCATCCCAGAAATCTAACCACAACATAAGCAACTGCATCATCCACCCTAAGACTGGTTCAAGAAGTTGCATACCCATCTTGATAAACGGAAGCAAAAACCCTTGGATTATTTTCATAAAGGCAGACATCATATTCTGGACTGCTTCGAGTCCCATTATTGCTTTAGCTATTATTGCTATGAGTGCGAGTGGTCCTAATGCTTTAAGAAGACCCATTTTCATTCCTTTGATAGCACCTATCATTCCACCTATTCCGTCGCCTGTTTCACCGTTTCCTGTGGGTGCTTTTCCAGATGGTTTCGACTCTACTGATGGTTTCTTCTTCTTCATCGACTTGTCAAACTCACTAAAGTCTGGAAGTACCTTTGCACCTATTTCAAACATTCTTTTCCACCTTATTGATTTCCGTGTCCAGATGTTGCATAAGTCTTACAACCTCTGGGTCTATCTTTTCTGGGTCTATTGATAGTCCCATATTTGCCATCTGATAGAACTCGTATGCGTCTCGAACTTTGTGGTTTCTTATCTTCAAGGTCTTTGCTTTCTTGCCCGTTACTGCTCTTGCTACTTTTTGTAGTTCACGTCTGTTCCTTCGGTAAAGTTTATTGCCCTTGAAACTTACGTATCTGCTCCCAATAGGGTTCTGCGATTTCCGTGATTTCAGTCCATTCGAGGTCTCCTATCTTAACGTTTGTTTTATCAAGTGCCATCTCTGCTACTTTGAACAATACGTCCCCGAAGTTTGAAATCTCATTCTTGTCCACGTTCATCGAGAGTTCGTTCATCACGTCCTTTATCTGATAAACGTTAAGTTTGTCTGGGAGTTCTACTGTTTCGTCTTGGCTTTTGAGTTCTATCTCACGCACATTCACACCTCCTATTCAGTTGATGTATCAAGGTTTACGGTGATGTTTTCTTTGATTTCTCCTGTGAGGTCTGCTATCCTTTCATCTGCGTCGTCTGCCTTCTCGTCACTTACTACGCTAAATCTTCCTGTTACTTCGATTTCCTTGTCCTCTTCTCCGAACTTGAGAGTTATGTCCTTGTCACTTCTTGTGTCTTCCTCGAAGTCGCACTCGTCCCAAGCAGTATCGTCAGTAATCTCTATGGACATATCCAACGTAAGGTCTATCAAACCCAATTTGATGTAATCTACTCCACGTCTGTCGGTTTCTGCTTTGTCGGATATTCCTCTTCGGTGTTCTGCACCTTCCCTGTCCATATCTATCGAGAAGTCATCGACTATCCCTACTTTACTTCCGTCTATTTCGACAAATACATCAAGGTCTGTCCAGAACCTTTCGTCGGGACTCTCCGGAGATAAACTTGTGGTCTTTGATTCTACTGACTGTGCCATCCAGTCCACACTTAACGTCATAGGAGATTCCCTTGCTACATTAAATGAGAACCCTGTGAAAACTGCGTCAGTAAACTCGTTGTGTTTACCTTCGGATGTGCTTGTCTTTATGGTGAACTTTGGTTGTCTCTTGCCTATCTCTATCTTGTCGTTTTCCTCTTCTCCGAAGAGTTTAAAGATTTCCAAGTCAGTAACTCGGAACTCCATCGAACCAGAAGGCATCACTACACCGTCGACTATCCGTGTGTATTCTGCTTCTGAATTTACGTGTGCATACTTCTCTGTGTTTTGGTCGATTTCTGTTGAACAGGAAACTATCTGTCCCCAGTCTCCTTCTTTGTTGATGTCGTCGGAGTCCAAGAGTTCTACCTCATCTACTAAACCTGTCGTCACGTCCTCTAAATTGTTTACCATTCTTTCACCTCCTTATGTGTGGTTCATACGATATGACCTTTTCGAGTCTACCGTCGTCCGTGTAAAATTGTTCCGTGTTGGTCGGCAGGAAGAACATTAATCCTTCGTCCTGCAACTCTATTGCTTCGTTCCTTAATGTATCCATTACCTTGTCTGCGAGTATATCTATACCGTCCTCTGCGTTTGTTATGTAGTGACCTTCGTAATTTAGTTCGTAGTCTAACTTGTCCCAGAATATTTTTATGTCTATGTTTAAGTGGTGTCTTAGATTCAAAGAATTTATGCTTTCCTTTTCGACTGCTCCCCCTGCGATGTCTACCTGTATACGTGGGTGCATAGCATCTTGTCGAGGGGTGTCACGGTATACCCAGTTGAGACCGTCTTTTCGCCTGTTTGGATTTGGGTCTTTAACGTTATCCTGTATGATATTCGCAACTTTCTTTATGGCTGTTTGTGGTCTCATAGTTTGTCCCTCTTGGACAATTTAGTATGGGGCATTACGCCTTTTATATCTGTCCTGCGTTGTATCTCTGCTTAACCTTTCTAATGGCTGGTCTAATGAACGGACGTTTAGGTATATGTATCGTCCCGAACTCGTGGTATTTTGCGTAGTGAACCGTGTTACCGAAGTACAATATACCCCCTCGGTAAAAGTAGTCGAAACTATTGACCATTAGACCTGTATCAATTAGTTTGTTTTCCGTTCTCTTGTACTCGTGGACATTTTTTACTGCTTGGGAGACAAGTGCCTCTCCTATATTTAGGAGTTCCTCCCTAACTGCTTCCTTTAGTTCCTTCTTGTCTTTTATGATACTACCACCTTATGTGTTGCCAAGGTTTGTGGTCTCTTGTTCTGAATGTGTTGCCTCTTGACTTCAACCTATCTTCCATGTGTTTTATTCTCTCGGCTAACTTTTCGGTTTTGGTTGCTTTGAGTTCGTCACCCATCTCTGTGGATGTGAGTTCTAAAATTTGTTCTATCGCATAGGTCAGTTCTAAATCCTTGAACCTCTCCGGAACGTAGTAAAATTCTATCTGTCCTCCCATATACATCTCTTCGAGAACATCCTCATTAAATTCTACTGTTCCTTCTTCCTCGTCAACTGTGTATGCGTCGGAGTTTACTAATCCGTCTTCAAATAGGATTTTCTTAAATTCAAGAATCTGTCCGAAGTCAAGGTCGTATTTGTCTTTTCCTCTGTCGCGGTATCTTACATCTATAAGGTGTTTGCCTATGTTACTGTGTACTCGTCTGTTTGCTTCGTCGAGTTCCTTTTGTATGTCAACAGAAGTGAAACGTTCCCCTAAACTCCTAAATTTCCCTTTAAGGTCTGATGGGTCTGCATAACTCATTTTCTATACACCTTTGTTTCCCTCATAAAAATAAAGAGAGGGGTTGGTCAGACTACGCTGAGTAGTCGACCTCTTGGACTGCGTCNTCAACTGACAGTTCCATTGCGTATGCCTTCAAAGCTATTACTTCGTGAGCAACGGTGTCGTTGATTCTTCCGTCGAAAGTTCTTAGGTCTTCACCTAATACTAACCATCCACATTGGTCTGTGTCAATGGTATAGAACTTGTCGTCGGGTATCTGTGCATTCGGTATGATTCTGAGTGTACCGAAATTCTGGACTGTTGCGATTCCACCTTCCGATGTGGTTGCAAAGGCAAGTGCGTCCTTCATATCTTCGTCCTTCATCAACTCTGCCCAACCGTCGTGGTTAATCAGAATCACATCTGGATTTGCGAACTCGTCCCTGTGGTTTGCTATTGCATCCACAATAACATCGTAACTTATGTCTGTCGGGTCTCCGTCCTTTACTCCTGCGTCGTTACCGAACAGTTCTATGATGTCGTGGTCGAGTTGGTGTGCTATGGCGAAACCGAGTTTCTCTATCCTGTCAGTTATCAAGTTCAGAGGTGCTTTGTCAAGCATCTGCTGAGTGAACTGTGTCCAAGAAACCTTGTAACCAACTGTGGCAGTTTCAGATGTCCAACCTTCGTCTGCTTCTGCTCCACTTGGTAATGTACCATCGGAGTTCAAGTCGCCTACTGCGTCCTTGTCTATCAGTTCTCCTTTCGGAATCTGTACTGATGGACTTCCGGATAGGTCAAGACTGAAACTCTTGATAACGTCCTGTGCTATCAAGGTTGGTCTTAGTGCGTTGTCTATGAAGTCTGCAAGGACAGTAACGTAAAGGTCCGACTCGTCGTCTATGATGTTGTCGGAAACGTCTTCCGTTAATCCCTGTGCCTGTTTCATAGTGGTTATGTGTTCCTTGACTTCCTGCCACTTTGGTTCATCGGTTTTTTCTATCGCACCTGTAAGTGCTTCACCTACTGCACGGACACTTCTTTGTGGTTTGCTTTCTAATCTCATTTACGTCTCACCTCCTTGAGAACTTGTTTAAATGACTTTTTAGGTTTTTCTTGAACAGGAGCTTTTTCTTTCTCTACTGCTTCTTCCTCGTCGTCTTTATCGTCGTCACACTTTTCATCTTCTTCATCGTCTTCATCATCTTCGTCGTCATCTTCTGCTTTAATCTGTTCTTCAAGTGCCGACATTCTTTCGGAAAGTTGGTTCACCTTCTCGGCAAGTTCTTCGACTTTCTCCGAAAGGTCTGACTGCTCTGTTACTTCGGATTCCTCTTGTGGTTCTTCCTGTGGTTCTTCGACTTCCTGTTCCTTTTCCTTTTCTTCTGTCACATTATCACCTTCGGAATTTTTTTCTTGTTCTGATTTTGAATCATTTATATACTTTTCTTGAAACTGTTGCATACTCATCACGTTGGTCTCGTCGAAACCTGCTATGTTGACCAAACTTAACTCTCCGAAACTTTCTACCCACACTTCATCATTCTCTACTGAATCCTCGTCTATGTATGCCCTAATAGAAACGTTACTTATGTAGCCCCTTTCGAGTTTTCTTACTGCTTCTTCTTCCTCTGGGTCAACCTCTGCTTCGTAAACCATACCTTCCCGTCCGTCGTATTCTCCTTCCTCGAACTTGTCAACTTTGCCAAGTGGTAACTGACTTTCATCGTGATTCCATAGAAGTGATTTACCGACCATAGTCTCCGATGCTTCTATGCAAGACTCCTTGTTATAGTTGACTCCGTTCTTGGATTCTCTGTTAAAGGGAAGAGCAAGTCCTTTAATCCGATACCCGTCGTCGTCCTTTTCGACTTTGTAGTCCTCGGTGCGTATTTCAACCTGCTTCATATACTATCCTTGTTTACTGCTCCTTTTATATCTGTTCCTGTTCTCTGTTTTCTCCGTCCCAATAGTAGTGATAAAACTTTCTCTCGGTTGCGTAGTCGTCAACCATCTTTTTTATCCTTTTTACCTTACTGGTTCTTCTCTCGGTGTGTCTTTGCAGGTGTCTGCGTACTGTCGAGTAATTAACACCTTCTTTGTGTTTCTGTGCCCTACGCCATACTTCCTTAGATGTGATAGGTTCATCGGTTTCTTTTATAATTCCTTCTACTATGTCGTGAATTAATCTTGCCATATTATCATAAATCTGCTATTACTGTGCATCTGCAATTAGGGTGAGTATCCTCGACTGGTTTCGGTCTCTTGGGGTCGTCAACTTCCCATCGAGATTTATTGTAATCCTTACAGATGTCACAAGTTCTTTTATCTTCGGTTGCCATCCAGATTACGTGTTCTGCCCCTGATGCTTTAATTGCTTTTTCCGTACCCTCGGCACTTGCTCTTATAGTTTCGGTTCTTGCTATGGTTTCTGCTCTATGTTTCGCCATATCCTCTGCGTCCTCTAAAATGTCGTCACGCATCTCGGATATTGATTTACCTTCTGCTTGACCCTGTCTTATATCATTTCTTATCTTGTCACGGGTGTCCTCTTCTAAGTTTTGCAGGTATCCCTTTTGTTCACTAAGGACTGCGTCCGTATCTTTTCGTAGTTCATCTTTATCTACTTCTACACGGTTTCCCTCTGTATCAAATAATCTCCTGCCTCCTTTGTCCCTGCAACTTCCTATTACACCCACAATATCAATAAGTTTCTGTGTCTTGTATAAATCCGGAAAAGCAACTGCCATAGCTATGTCGTCGACTATATCATTAAGACCTTCCGACACTTGCTGTAATAAGTTTTCAACCTTTGAGAAATCTATACCGTCCTTAATAAGTTCTTCGTACTTTTCCTGTTCTACTCCTATCCCGTAATACTTCCTCTTGTCTATCTTCCTATGTGCAACGTCCTGCTTCCTCTTTATTTTTTTATATTTTGCGTGGTCTCTTATACGGTCTTGTCTTTGTCTTCTTATGTCCCTGTCAATCCTCGACATCTTCTCCCACCTCTTTCCTTAGTGCTTCCAAACCGTCTTGCATCTGTTGTTCGGGTGTGAGCAAATCCTTGAACTCCATAGAGTATAAATCTCCGAGTTCTTCGTCTGGTTCCAAACCTATTGCTTCTCTTATTTCGTTGAGGGTCATATATCCTGCTTTCCAGTCGTCTCTTAGGTCGTCACGTGTCGGTACTGAATATTCACCAAATGATACCGTCACGTCGGTGTCATAACCTCTGAACTCTGCTATCTCCTTAAAAATTGAATCAACATCGGACCGTATAATGTCTCGTTTTGCTCCCACTCTCATATCAAAACTTGCCTTCTGTTCCTTGGCTATCGCGTATCTTGTTACGTCCCCGTGCATATAGAATCCGGGAACTAATACTCTTGTTAATTTCCTGCCCAAGTAGTCAAGTGCAGGTTGCATATCGTGAAACTCTCCGCCGTATTCTAAGTCCTTTATCTCTGCGTCCTTGTTTATGGTTATGTTCTCGAAGTCTTGTGCGTTCTTTATTGCTTCTTGTGCCTTCTTCTTTTCTTGGTCGGATATTGTCGTGCCATCGGGGTTCTTCATAGTTATTATCTTTTTACCTACGGACTTGTACCTTGCTATGACTGCCATATCTCTTTCTAATTCTCTTAGGATTTTTCCCGTGTCGATAGCACTTGCGAGTCCACTTCTTCCGTAGATAGGTATTGACGATACTCCCGACTTGAAGTGTATTATATTATTAGGTTCAAAGTCTACTCCGTGAATTTCTCTTCGTCCTGCCAAGTAGTTGACGTGGTGTGACGGGAAATTTTCCTTGTTTGCGTGAGGTATTTGCAGAACGTATTTAGTCGGGTTGTATCTTCCGTCGTAATCTATGTATACCCTTTCGTGTCTTGCTATCGCATTAAACTTTAAGGGGTTCGCCACGCGGACTTCTTGCTATCTCTATGTATCCGTTTCCTCCGTAAAGCATAGTTTCTATCGCCTGTCGGAGTGCAGGTTTAAGTTTTGGTATAACGTGGTTCTCGAAGAAGTGTTTGCCTTCGGGGTCGTCCGTTTCTACTGAAAGTTCATCACCGAGTATCGAGTCCGTGAAAAGTTCGACACCTGCTACTATGCTTGGATGCCATCTGTATATCTTTTCGCACTCTCGGAACTCGTTGTGTGGTGTTCGGAATGCCTTGTTGTAGATTCCTTTAAGATATTCTATGTTACCGAAAGCAGTAGTTCGTGCGTAGTCCTGTATCTGTCCTCCACTTACGGTCTGTCCAGAGAAGAACTCTTTTACTGAATTAAAAGATTCTGTGATGGTCTCGCCTATGGACATACATAGCTATTCTCTTGCTTCCTTTTAAATCTGTTGGTGAAATTGACTCATAGTGTCTATCGAGAGTTCCTCGTGCTGTCTCTGTGCCAACGCCAACATCAAACTATCTGCGAAGTCTGGCGATTTGCTTGGGTCTTTTATCTTGATTTTTCCAGATGATGTGAAGTCGTATTTCATACCTACCAACTGGTTCTTTAGTTGCTGGTTGTCTGGTATGTCTATGCGTCCCTCTTCAAATATCTCACGCAGGTTCCAGAACAGTTCTGCTTTTAGATTGCTGAATCGGTCTTTATCCCGTGCCCTTTTGCCTACATTAACCTTTTCAACGTTTTGCGTCTTGCTTAGTTTATCAGCGACCCCTTTGCCGATTCCTATGGAGTCTACTTTTAGCTTGAGTCCCTGCTTGATATATGAGTCCACTCTTTTGGCTGTTGTCATCGTATCTGCTTCGTGCCAACTCTGTATGTCCACAACTTTGTAGTAGGTCACGTCCTCTTCCCATTTCTGTATCTCCGTGAGAACTGTGAGGTCTTTGCCCTGTGATGCTACATCGAGTCCGTATATTTTGGTTATGTCGTTCTTGGGTTCGAGTTCCCTGTTTATGGCATCCAAAATCCAACTCTCTCTAATAAGACCACCCTCTACTGAATCTGGGAACTCTGCCTCGTAGAGAACTTGAAACTCCAACGGTGTCAACTCGTCCCTCTGTTCCTCGACAAACTCCCTTGAAATCCTGCCCTCTTCTAATCCCTGATGATATGAGATTCGGAAGGTCTTGTATTTGTCTCCCTGCCAGTGTTTGTAGAAGTGGTTTGACTTATGCCAAGGGTTGCCTATCTCAACCAATACTGAATCCTTCGACTCCCCAAGCATTCTTGTTATCCTCTTTCTGAAAATTTCCTCATCTATGTCGCAGGTCTCGTCAACTAATATTAGGTCTCCACCTACTCCCATCAAACTCTGTGCAAGGTTCTGACCACCTGCTGTTCTGATGTTGACTTCGCTTCCATCCTTGAAGGTCATTCTTGTTTTTGATACTTCCTTTTTGATTCGTTCTATTCCAGAGACGTGGACATCTAACTCCTCTAACAATTCATCGCACTCTATAATAAAGTTTATCAGATACTCACGGAATCTCTTGCTCTGCTTTCTGACGGGTGCTATCTCGTTGATGAGTTTGTCCTCGTGAAGATATAGATAAAGTGCTGTCGCCACAGCCACGGAAAATGTTTTGCCCCATCTCGTGAACGCAGATATTGATACCCTGTCGTGCTTTCGGAAGGCGATGGTTCTTACTATCTCCTGTTGTTTCTCTGTGAGTTCCACGTCAAAAAGAATCCTACACAGGTTGTAGACATCTTCCTCTATGATGAGTTGTTCGATCAGTTCTTGCTCGTTCATTTAACCACCACTATATATAGTGTCGCCTTTTACTTCTCGGCTAAAAATCCCTTGGGAATTTTTCCGACCACACTATATATGGTATATGCCCCCGTTCAAGGGGTCATTTCGCCTTGACGGGCGGGGTTATTGCTCTTTTTCCCTCTCCTTCATTACCTTTCTGGCACGTTGCATTAGGTTTGCGTTCTGTTGTTTCTGTGCCTGTTGGACATTTACTACGGTATCTGGATTTGTTTTCCACTTGGTGTTGTTCTTTAGCCAGAAGATAGTTTCCGAAGCTGATGCGTCACCTTTGATAATTCTCATAAAGAGGGAGTCCTTGACCTTCTCTACTCTTTTCTTTTTCTGCTGACCCTTTGCTTCTTCCACTTTCTTGTCGAACTCCTCGTCTTGCTGTCGCCACTTCCAGATGGTTGACTCGTGTTTGCCCACGTGTTGGGCAGCACTCTGAACAGTTGTGACGTGGTTCTCCAAATACTTGAGGAACTCTTTTTTTGCAGTTTGATTCTTTGAATCAACGTGGTCTTTACATTTACCTTCGTTTGTGTCCCTACCCCAGCCCGCAGGTTTCCGACATCTGCCTCCGTCTGGTAGTTCAGCACCACATTTCATATATGTCTCACCCATTTAACTTTGAACCCGTTGCCTAATAAGTTTTTGGCTATCGTTTTGTCGTCCTCGTAGAAGATGTCCACGTTGAGTTCCTTCGCCTTCTCTCGTTTGAACTCTATCATATTCTGTTGGGTTCTTGGTCTGTCCATAGTGTTTATGGTCTCTGGTTTGAGGTCGTGTTTCTCGCACCACCATATAGTCACGTCCCTGTATTTGCGTCTCCGTGATGTTATGATGTGGTAGGGTCTCTTTGGATGTCTTATTAATTGTGCCTCTCTGTATGCCTCTTTCGTTTTCTTCTGGTATGCCTTCCTTTCGTCACCGTTCATCTCAAAGTAGGACTTGGGTTTCTTGGGTTTGTTCGTTCCTGCGAGAACCCCATCTAAGTCGTATCCTCTAATATATTTTTTCGAGTTCGCTTGGTTTCCAATATTTATCACCCGTGCCTCCTTTCCGTTGTGGGACTTTGAATTTCCTTGCTTCGGAGTAAGGAACAGTGCCTTCGTCATTAACGTATTCGTCCCACTTTTCTTTCGGTATGTATGCATAAAGATAGTGCCCGTCCTTCTCAACACATTCCCCGTCCTTCGTTACCCTAAATATGCTTGCAACCTCTGAAATTCTCCCGTCGGCAACTCCGTTTGCTTTCACTCCATCCCAAGACATATTTGTTATGAAGTTGTATCCTTCCATCTCGTATCTCTTCTGGAATCTTTTCCCCATCGTGCAAGTCGTTTCTAATAGTTGAACCCCACCCATCTCCTGTGTCTTGACTGCTTTCGGGTAGTCGATTTTGTTTCTCTTGTGACCTATCTCGTTCCAGTCCAATAGTTGTGGCGTTTGCTTGTTGAGTCTGACCTTTCGTAGTATAGGGATTAATGTGAAATCCAAAAGTGGTTCAACATACTCTTCTCCGTGTAAGTCCATCGGTGCTTTTCCTACAAATGGTGCCATATCAAACCATCTCGTTTTTCTTCCGACCACTTGCAAGTCCTCACCTTTCGTTAGGTCTTTGACTTTGTTGACTGCATCTTCCATTACCTCTGGTTTGAGTCTGTCCCCAGAAAATAGGTCTTTATTGTCTTGGTAGTATTTACTCCAAAAGTCGTTCTTATGGAGTTTGGCACACATATAGAAGTTCCTCAAATGTAGTGCCTCAACACCTGCCTCCAATATTTTGTTGACATATTCTTCAAGGTCTGCGTCAGTTATTGTCGGGATGAACGGTGCTGTATATACGCAACTTGAAACTCCTGCTTCCTTGAACCTCTTTATTGTTTCCAGTCTGTCGCTTGGTTTTGGTGCGTTGGGTTCTATCTTCTTTGACAACTCGTCGTCGACTGTGGTTAATGTTGGCGATAGTAGAACGGGTGCTGAATGGTCTGCAACTTTATTGAAGTATGTTTCGTCTTTGACAAGAAGGTTCATCTTTGTGTTGGTGAAAATTGGTATCTCGTATTTATCCAGAACATCGAGAAAACTGTATGTTATTCCGTATTTCCTGTCGGGTTCTTGAAAGGTCTCTCCCATCGTTCCTAACTCTACATACTTGTTGTTCATCACAGCCCACTCGCAGTATGGGTTTTTTCCTTCACCTAACTTGTCGAAGAAAGATTTTTTCTTGTGCTTGACGTTCATACCTCTCGCAACCTTTGGACTCCACTTGATTTTCTGTGCCTCTATCATCGACTTCTGACCTTCTCTCGCAAAGCAGTATGTGCAGAAATTAGTGCAACTCTTCCAAGTGTCTGCTTTGAGTGCCATCCCGTTGAACCATACTTTCAACGCAGGTGTTATCGTCTCGCCTATCGACTTGAACCCATCGTAAAAATCTTCACGACCCATAACTATCCAGAAGTTCCTTTATTGCCTGTGCTTTTGTCTCGGCTATCTCTTCGAGTTCTCCTTTGACTTGTTCTGCCTCTGGGACACTTTCAAACTCTATCATAATGACTGGTTTGATTTCCTCGAAGTCGTCCTCTGTGTATTCCTTCATCGTAATTTCTCCCTCGTCTTTGAGGTCGTCCTGTTCCTCGTAACCAGGTTCGGATATGTTCCTAAGACTTCCTCCCGATATTCCAGAAATTTCCTGTATGAAGTCTTGCGACCTTCTCCCTTCTATGTCTGAAAGGAGTTCCACTTTCTTGTTGCCAGAGAAACCACTCCACGTTCTATTGAGTGTGTAGCATAGAACCTTTGCCTCGTCGTCAGTAACCTTCAAAATTCTGGCTGGTATCGCTTCTCTGTCAAGGTCTGCAAACACATCGTATCTGTGCTCTCCATCAATAATCCTGTATCCTTCGTCCATCTTCTGTAACACTATCGGTTCGAGAAGTCCTATGTCCCGTATCGACCTCTTGAGTTCTGTTTTCTTTCGGTTGGTCATCTCTCCCGGATTCCAAGTGTTTGCTTCTATATCTTCAAGTGGAACCATCTCAACGTCTCTGTGAGGTTTGTCTGGGTCAAGTTCTGTTGACACGTCCCAGTCGCCTACGGACTCTATTTCTTCCTCGTCAAAACCTGTTAGTGTCAAATCAAATTCTTCTTCCAGTTCCTCGAACTCCATCTCCAAAAGGTCTTCGTCCCAGTCACTCTCTGCTATTCTGTTGTCAGCTATTCTAAATGCTTTTGCTTCTGCATCTGTTAAATCATCCCTTACTATTGCTGGGACTTCATCAATTCCTAATTTCTTTGCAGCTTCTACTCTTCCGTGTCCTGCTATTATTTCGTTGTCTCCTTTGATTAGAATCGGAACTGTAAAGCCGAACTTCTTTATAGAACTTGCTATTTTNTCTATTTGAGAATCAGGATGTTTCTTTGGGTTTTGGNTATATGGAATTAGGTTACTTANATCNACTTGTTTTATTTTATCTTTTANGTTCATATTTATCTCTTTAATTCACAAATTTATAAAGGTTTATCTCTCATCAAGAATAGTCTCCCACTTATCATCTTCTCTATTTAATCTCTTGATACGCCAACCTACCCTATCCATCCACACCCATAGCTCTATATCTACCCACTCAGGTATAAAGTCGCTCTTCTCTTTTATTTCGGCTTGTCCAGAGGCTCTGTTCGCTTTAACCTGTATGAACTTGATAGAGTTTTCCTTGACAGCTATTAAGTCGAAGAGATTAAATATATCTCTGTTCTTTCTATATTTGCCGCCCATGTATGCTTTATGGACTTTATAGTTGTTTTTCTCAAGTGATTTTTTAGCTTTTCTTTCAATTCTTTGTCCTTTCTCTCTTGTATTAACCATTCAGTTCACCGCAACTCGGACATGTCCAATACTCTCTGTCGGCTTCACCTAATAGCTCTTGACCGCAATGTTTGCACTTCATCTGTTCACCGTTCCTTTCTCACATCCGTGTATTTCTTTATGTGCTTTGTCGCAGATAACTTGAATATTCCTTAAAGTGTATGGCTCTTGTCTATGTATTCTGTGGATTTGTTTATTTCCCTCGCACTCTTCCTCTTCGTGGTGTAATTCGCAGGGTATATTCTCTCTTATCCACTTCTTGTCCTTATCTGTAAGCTTGTATCCAAAGACCATCTTTATAGCAA
>SL_5KL_010_SEDDRAFT_10001273_pt1 | contig 15330 bp, 14 predicted proteins | sample SodLakKL_010_SED_FD_9118 | JGI IMG/M metagenome (IMG submission 9118)
TGGAAATAAAACTGCTGGGCAAAAAAATAACTTTCTGGCGTAATCTGCTGGCCTTTTTCTTTGCCATAATTATAGCTGTTATTATCGGGGCTTTAATGTAGAGGGGGGTAGAAAAGTGAAACAGGAATCAATAGCAGGCAACTTAAAGAAATTAGCAATTTTTCTGGGGTTAACTGCTGTAATTTTAATTTTAATGCGTTATCTTTTTCCAGAACAGAGCGCCTTAAGTCTTGAAGTGATGAGAGATTACAGTAAGGAAGTGGCACTAATATTTCCTCCGGTCCTGGTGCTGATGGGCCTGGCTGATGTCTGGATACCAGAGGATATGGTAAAACGGTATCTGGGAAAAACCTCGGGCTGGCGGGGAATTTTGCTTTCTCTCTTTCTGGGGACCCTGCCCACCGGACCTCTGTTTATTGCTTTTCCTATTGCCAGTGAAATGCTGAAAAAGGGAGCCCGAATTGCGAATGTGGTTGTATTTTTGGGGGCCTGGGCATCGCTGAAAATGCCTCAAATCGGGGTGGAGATTCAATTTCTAGGTCTGGAATTTGCCTTTTACCGGGCCGGCCTGACCTTTATAGCGATAATTTGTATTGCTTTAATAACAGATAAGCTGCTGAAAAGATCTGAGATAAACTGGGGGAAGATTTTAAAGGAGTAATTGAAGATTATTATGAAGTCATCTACACCGATGATGTAATACCTTTAAAATATAAGTATTTAATGGCAATTGCCACAGGTTTGATGGCTGAACACAGGCCTAAGGTGATGGTAGATACCAAAAAAGCTTTGAAATATGGAGCCTCTCCTGAGGAAATTAAAGAAGTACTGCGGATGACAATCTGGTGGTGCGGCGCTCCTACCATGGTTAAAAAGCAAATTATGGTGTATAATAAGATTGAAAATGATTAAAGCCCTTGATAATTTTTTATTTGGCTTAAACTGGCGAGCAGCAAAGGGAATTACTGGTTAAAGAAGAATTAAAGCTAAATCATTAAATAGATTTGTTTTGGAAGAAAAATATAATTACGGTCAGTGGAAGGAGCAGGAAAATGAAGGTTGCACTGGCTATCAATCTTATAACAGCAGGTTTGCTGCTGCTGTCTTTTTTAAAATCCTCCCGGAAAACCCTGATTGCTCTGAAAATGAGTTTGCAGAAAGGAGCAAATCTGATGCCCTGGATGATAGGGATTATTGTTTTGATCGGCGTGATGTTAAGTTTTGTACCGGAGCAGACAGTGGAAAGGTATCTGGGAGGAGAGATGACATTAATTCAGGTAGGGGGAGCGGCGCTTCTGGGAACTATTACCATGATTCCCAGTCTGATTGCTGTTCCTCTGGCCGGCTCGCTGATTGAAGCTGGCGCATCTTATACCACCATTGCTGCTTTTTTAACCACCCTTATTATGGTGGGTTTTGTTACCCTGCCGCTGGAAATCAAGGAACTGGGAATAAAGATTACCTTCTGGAGAAATCTGCTGGCCTTTGTTTTTGCAATTATAATTGCCGGGATGATAGGGGTTTTAATGTGAGCCTGGATAAACTGGAGGATTAAATCATGACAGTCAGAGATTTTATCAGGCTATTTAAGAAAATGATTTTTGTCATTATAGCTACAGCAGTGCTGATATTTTTTCTGGGCTATTTTTTTCCAGATGAGCAGGCGATGAGTCTGGCTATAATGAAGGAATACAGCCTTGAAGTAATTTTAGTCTTTCCTGCTGTGCTGGTTTTGATGGGCCTGGCTGATATCTGGATACCCCGGGAGATGGTGCGGAGGCATTTTGGAGACACTGCTGGTTTCCGGGGCCTGCTTCTTTCGGTTTTTCTGGGCACTTTACCTGCCGGACCGCTTTTTATTGCCTTTCCTCTTGCCGGAAAAATGTTGCGAAAAGGAGCCCGGGTGGCCAATGTGGTAGCCTTTATGGGAGCCTGGGCATCACTTAAAATGTCAGAAATCGGGATGGAAATATATTTTCTGGGGGTTAAATTTGCATTTCTGCGGGTAGCGCTTACCCTGATTGCAGTGCTGGGCATAGCATTGATTACCGAGAAAATGCTGACGGTGACCGGGAAGGGATTAACTAAAGAATCAATCTAAATAATCTCTGACCCTGAGAACAGCTTTAGCTCCTTCAGCAGCAGCGACCACAATCTGTTTATCCCTGACATCAGTAACATCACCGGCTGCCCAGATTCTTTCCTGGCTGGTCTCGTTTTTTTCGTTTATAATTATTTCTCCCCGGGAATTTAATTTCAGCAAATCATCAAGAAATTCGGTGTTGGGTATCAGGCCAATATTTACAAAGACAGCTGAAACTGAGAGATCCTCAATATTACCGGTGGTACGATCTTTGAGTTTCAGGCCGGTTAACCGGTCCTGTCCCAGTAATTTTTCGACATTGCTTTGAAAATAAAGTTTGATATTTTGATTGTTTTTAACTTTTTTAATCAGAACTTTTTCGCCCTTTAAACTATCATGAATATCAATCAGCTTAACCTGGCAGTCCAGTTTGGCCAGTTCAAGAGCGGCTTCCATTCCGGAATTGCCTCCACCAACAACCGCTACCGGCTTACCAGCATATTTAAATCCATCACAGGATACACAATAATGCAGGCCCTTTTCAGCAAATTTTTGCTCGCCCTGGACATTTAAACTGCGGTACCTGCTGCCGGTGGCTATAATAACAGTTTTAGTCCGGACTGTTTTGTTTTCTTTAAGGTGGATTAAAAGATTTTCAGCAGTACCCTGTTCCAGGCCGACCACCTCTTCCCCCAGCCTGATAGGAATATCATAATTTAAAATCTGTTCCCAGAAAGCCCGCAGCAGCACAGCACCATCGATGCTTTTTGCTCCGGGATAGTTCTCCACCCGGCCTGCTCCCAGCATCTGCCCTCCCATATCTCTGCCGAGCAGAAGCAAATCAACTCCGCTTCGGGCTCCATAAAGAGCGGCATTGATTCCAGCCGGTCCTGCTCCCAGAACTACCAGATCCCATTCTTTATTGAGAAATGATGATTCATCTCCTAGCATATCATCCAGCTCACCTGACTTGGTGTAAGCCACCAGATCATCATAATCTCCTATATATCTATCATTAATAAATATCTGAGGAGTGGTTTCGGCACCAGAAGTTCGGTTGAGCATCTCCTGATAAACTTCAGGCTGACTGACATCGTGTTCAATATATGAATGATCTCGACTTTTAAATATTGCCCTGACCCTCATACTGAAGGGCCTGTCTGGCAGAAGATAAATTTCTATTTTAGGTTGATTATTAGCACCTTTCTTTGATTTCATAGCGGATAATCATCCTCCTCTACACCAATAAAGTATATCATATTAGTAGGTTATATTCCAGTAAATTTTGGACATATCTTCAAGGTATGCTTTGCACATTCTTTTCATATTATTTGCAAGCTTTATTGCAGAATTTTCCCCGGATCAAGGGGGACTTCCTTCTTGTTTGAAAACATTCTTATAAATGGATTGATAGTAAGGAAAATTTAAGATATGATAAATACAAAGCGCAAATATTGATATTTAAAAAAGCATGGGTTAGGGCGAAAGGCTGATAGGTAATCAAGATAGTGGCAGAAGATCCAGGAAAAGACCTACGAAAGGATCGGCAGTGAGCAAGAAGCTGTCATTTATGAAGAGGGATAAATCTTCTTGATAAGAAGCAGAAACCTTCATTAAAGGAAATGTCAAAAGTTCTATGAAAGAACACGTTAAGAAGGGGAGGATAAACTATGAGTTATCGCCAGATTGTGGATAAGGTAAATTCTGTAGGTGTGATCGACTGGGACCGGCGCCTTTTTGATGAATTAATTCCTTTGCCGGGGGGAACAAGCTATAACTCCTATCTGATAACAGGCAGCAAATCCAGCGCCCTGATTGATACCGTGGAAAAGGATTTTGCCGATGACCTGCTCAGGAATCTTGAGGAGCTGGGTGTTGACTCACTGGATTATGTTATTGCCAATCATGCTGAACAGGATCATTCTGGTTCTCTTCCTGAAGTGCTGAGAGCCTATCCGGAAACTGAAATTATTACCAGCATTAAGGGCAAAAGCATGCTGACTGACCTGTTAAACATTAAATCAGAGAGGATTACCACAGTTGAAGAGGGACGAGAGATTTCTCTGGGAGATAAGACCCTGAAATTTTTTGAGACCCCCTGGGTCCACTGGCCGGAGACCATGGTTACCTATCTGGAGGAGGATGAGGTGCTCTTCAGCTGTGATTTTTTTGGCTCTCATCTGGCAACCAGCGATCTTTTTGTTCGGGATGAAGCAGAGGTTTACCGGGCGGCCAAGCGGTATTATGCCCAGATAATGATGCCCTTCCGGCGGATCATCAGCAAAAATCTCGATAAAATTAAAGAGATTAAGCCAGCAATAATTGCCCCCAGTCATGGACCGGTCTATCAGGATCCGGAATTTATTCTGGAAGCCTATGATGAATGGGTTAACGGTCCGGTAAAACCGGAGGTTGTTGTTCCCTACATTTCCATGCACGGCAGCACCGAGGAACTGGTTGATTATTTTGTTGATCGCTTGATCCAGAATGACATTAGGGTTAAACCCTTTAACCTCAGGGAGGTTGAGCTTGGTCAGCTGGCAATGGCGCTGGTTGATGCAGCGGTGGTGGTGATAGGCTCTCCCACAGTTCTGACGGGACCTCACCCCCAGGTTTCCTATGCTGCTACTCTGGCCAATGCTCTCAGACCTAAAACCAAATTTGCTGCCATTATCGGCTCCTGCGGCTGGGGAGGTAATCTGGTTGATGGTATACTGGGTTCTCTGAATAAACTTGAGGTGGAAGTTTTTGATCCGGTATTATCCAAAGGCCGGGGAGATGAAGGCAACTTTGCTGAAGTGGACAGGCTGGTGGAAGATATTAACAGGGCCCTGNCAGATCTTTAGTNCTGTTAGCTGTTTTCTGGACCCCAAGAAAGGAGAGATAGCATGCAGTCAGCTGAGATAAACAGAGCAGAGAATATGGTAGAATACCAGGAGGGTTCAATTGTCAGTAAAACCCTGGTCGATAAAGAGACCGGCTCGATAACTCTGTTTGCCTTTGCGGCAGGGCAGAGCCTGAGCGAGCACACCGCCCCCTATGAAGCTCTGGTGCAGGTACTTGACGGCAGTGCCGAGATAATTATTGCCGGTCAGACCTATGAACTGAATGCCGAGGAAATGATATTAATGCCGGCGGATATTCCCCATGCTGTTAAAGCTGAGGAAAAATTCAAGATGATGCTGACCATGATTAAAGAATAATGAGCAGAACAGATTAACAAATGTTGAGCATAACTAATTAATGAAGATAAAGTTAAAGAAAGGGCCTGCCTTGAAGGCAGGCCCTTAGATTATCTTTAAATTTTATCTGTATGTTTTTTTGATTTTCCTGTATGCTTTAGATTTTCCTTTAGATTTTATCTTTCAAATTTCCCTTTAAGTTCTGATAAAAAGCAAGATGAGACGAAGTATATATCAGGATTAGAATCAAGATAAACCGCCATGCCCCCTTTGGGGCACAACAATACGTGAAAATATCACGACATATTTTCAAGGCAAATATCAAGATAGATATCAAGATAGAGGTCAAAATTTGGATCAAGATTAGGGTCGAGATAAGGGGCAGAATTTAGATAAAGAACAGGATAATTATTTCAGGATAAGTGTTAACCGGTTAGCACCCAGCAGCTTTCTTCCTGAAAACTAAGCTTAATTTTCTCACCAGGCTGTCCCGGAACCCTGTCCAGATGGGCATTGATGGTGATATTTTCACAGGAAGTTTCAACCTTGAGCTGAGCTTCCACAAAACTGCCATAATAGATATAATCGATAATTTCAGCTTTGATTTCACCTTCAGGGTCAATCTCAAAGGCATCAGGCCGGATGGCCAGGAGAGCAGAGCGGCATTCCTGACTGTTATTAAAGCCGCAGCAGGAAGGGGAAAGGCAGACTTCTCCCAGAAGGCAGTGCCCCCTGATCTGGCCGTCAGCGGTATCCTGGAGACCGGTGAGCTCAACCAGGTTGGAGCGGGAGGCAAACTCTGCCACAAATCTGTTTTTTGGTCGGGAGAAGATCTCCCGGGGTGTTCCGGTCTGTTCAATTCTGCCGGACCGCATAACTGCCAGCCTATCAGAAAGGGAGAAGGCATCCTCTCTATCGTGGGAAACTACGATGGCCGGAGTTTTACTTTTCTGGAGGATTTCTCTGATCTCCCGACGCATGACTCCTCGCATTCTTTCATCAAGGCTGCTGAAGGGTTCATCCATCAACACTACAGCGGGATTGCGGCTGAGTGCCCGGGAGAGGGCGACGCGCTGCTGCTGTCCTCCGGAGAGCTGGTGAGGATACTGATTTTGATAACCTTCCAGTCCCACCATTTTCAGCAGCTTCTCAACCCGCTGCTGCTGCTCTTCCCGGGATAGTTTTTTTTCCAGTCCGAAAATGATATTTTGTCTGACAGTTAAATGGGGAAAGAGGGCATAGTCCTGAAACATCATGCCGATATTGCGCTTCTCCGGTGATTTCATAATCCCCCTGCCTGCTACCTTTTCTCCTGAGATATAAATTTCACCCCGGTCCGGGCGGATAAAGCCAGCAATCATCCGGAGAATTGTTGTCTTACCGCAGCCGCTGGGCCCCAGCAGGGTGACAATTTCCTCATTTTCCAGGGTGAAGCTCAGGTCAGCAACAGCCGGGTTCTCTTCTCCACTGTAAGATTTTGTAATATTTTTCAGCTCTAAAACAGCCATTATAATCCTCCTTTAAAACCTGTCAATCATCAACTTCAGGGGCAGCAGAGAGACCAGAATTAGGATCAGTGCCGGAAAGGCGGCCTCAGCATAAAAGCCTTCGGAAGCCTGAAGCCAGACCCTGATTGACAGGGTGTCAAAGCCGGCCGGGCGCAGCATCAAAACCGTGGTAAGTTCTTTCATGCTGCTGACAAAGACCAGAGCACCTCCTGCCAGCACTCCTGGAAGTACCAGCGGCAGAACAACCCTGCGCAGCAGTTTTAGACCGGAAACCCCCATGTTGCGGGCAGCATCTTCCAGAGAATCTGCCACCAGGCGAAAATTTGCTTCACTGGACTGGAGGCTGAGCGGGAGGTATTTAATGATTAAGGCCAGCAGCATCACAACCAGAGTGCCGTATAGTGAGGGCAGGTAGTTATTGAAAATAAAAATCAACCCCAGGGCCACTACCACACCGGGCAGAATGTAGGCAGATGCTGCCATATTATTGAGAGTCTCAGTCAGTTTATTGGAATATCTGATCCTCAGATAGACCAGGGGCAGGGAGACTGCCATAGCAATCAGGGCTGCCAGGGCGGAGCTCAGGATGCTGTTAAAAATAAAGGGCAATATATTCCACTCAACTCCACCCCGGCTGATTCCCTGGAAAAGCCAGCGGCTTAATACTGCCACCGGAAGAATCACTCCAGCAGCAAAGATAATTGTCACCAGCAGAAATAGCGGCCAGCGCCATTTCCCCAGCTCCAGGCGGGGCAGCTGCTGTTTGCTCTCAATTTTATGCTGATAATGTCCCCGGCGGCGGCTGAGATATTCCAGCATCACCAGGGTTAATGTGAGGGTTATTAAAACCAGACTGAGCACTGCTGCCCCCTCACGGTCAAAGCGGCCTGTCATCTGAAAATAAATGCTGGTAGCAAAGGTGTCATATCTCAGCATTGTAACCGCTCCAAAGTCAGCCAGTACATAGAGAGCAATGAGATAACCTCCTGCTCCCAGGGCCGGTCTTAAGAGCGGGAGTTCCACTCTTCTGAAGATTTCCAGAGCTGAGAGACCGCAGCTTCTTGACATTTCATGAAGATGAGGATTTAAACGCCGCAGGCTGGAGGAGGAGATTAAAAAGACATAGGGATAGGTGAACATTGTCATAACCAGAGCGACTCCCGGAAAGCTGTAGATATCTGCTGGAAGATTTATATATTCCTGCAGCAGTCCCACCGGTCCGAAGGCCATGATATAGCTTAAAGCCCCGACATAGGTGGGAATAACCAGCGGTATTACCAGCGACCAGCTGAAAAATCGATGGCCGGGAAGGTTGGTTCTGACCACCAGCCAGGCCAGGGCCAGGCCCAGGAAAATTCCGGCCAGGGTTACCACCACTGTTAGACTCAGGGTGCTGGCCAGCAGAGCAGGAATTCTCTGGTTCCAGAGCAGCCGCCATCTGCCGATATCGGCAGTGATACCCTGCCAGAAAGAATAAAAGAGCGGAAGAGCGGTAACCAGTGCGACTGCAGCAGCAATGATAAGCAGCAGCAGGGAAGGAGAATTTTCCGGCCAGAGCCCGTACCAGAGTGACTTTATTTTGTAATTCAGATTTGCCAGCACCTCTAATATCATATTAACCTCTTTTTATCTCTTTTTTATCTCTCTTTTATCTCTATAAATTTTAATTACTTTCTTTTTAATCTCTTTTTAAACTCTTCAATTTCAAATTTTCCAAACCAAGTTCCAAATCGGGTAAATAGCTTAAGGTGATTGCAGGTTAAAACTTAAATAGAAAAAGCCCGGAAAAATATTTAAAATAACAACAGGTGAGGGGGGAGATGAAAATAATTTTCATTTACCGCATAATAATTATAGGTTAAACCTATAAAGTTTGTCAAGTATAATGTCTAATTTAGTGATAATTGGCGGTAATCCCCTGCTTAACAGTAATTATTACTTATTGTTCATTCGATTTCAGGTGTCTTTTAGTGAGGTGATTTTTAGTGATAGATGGTAATAGATGTTAACTGTCATAAGATTAATTTCATAAGATTTTATTAAAGTTTTTATGATCAAAGTTTTTATGAAAGATTTTATCAAGGAACCTGATGAGAGATAGAAACTGGCTAGAAGACTGTTGCAAAACTCCCTGATACAATAAACCTTGCAAAGAATACAAGAATTGAAAAATGAAAGTTATTGTTGACAAAATAGGTATGTTTAGATATAATTATTTTCGTGAGCTAGATGAAAATCAATTTCATTTAGCAGAGGAAGCCTGGCAGGAGAAGGAAGCACCTATTATCTACAAAAAAAGATAAAGGGGAGAGAAGTTAAATGTTTAAAATCTTTGGCAGAATAAGGAAGAAGAAGGCTGCTGGAATAATCACCATTCTGGTCGGGCTGGCAGTTACAGGCGGGTTATTGCTGGGGGGACTTATCCTGACGGCAGAGCCTTCAGCAGCTGAAGCGGAGGAGATAGTGATCTACTCCAGCCGCCGGGAGCAGTTTGTCCGTCCGATTTTACAGTGGTTTGAAGAAGAAACCGGAATAAAGGCGCAGCTTTTAACCGGTCAGGAAGCTCAGTTTAACCTGAGAATCAAAGAGGAGTCCGGCAACCCCCGGGCTGATGTTTTTCTGGCCAATGATGCCGGAGTGATGGAAGATTTGCGCAGAGCCGGCGTTCTCAGAGAAGCTCCTGATAGTGTTCTGGAAACTATTCCTGCTGATAAAAGAGCAGCTGATGGTTCCTGGTTTGGTCTTTCAGCCCGTTCCCGTATTTTGATGTATAACAGGGATAGGCTGGCTGAGGATGAGGCTCCAGAATCTCTGAAGGAACTGACCGATCCCCGCTTTCAGGGAGAGTTTGCCATAACCAGGCCGGGAAATGGCTCGATGATTTCACATATGGCTGGATTAAGACTTTATCACGGTGATGACTGGACCCGGGATTTCATTCAGGGATTGATGGCAAATGATCCTTTAATCCTGGGCGGTCATACTGACATTAGAAATGCTGTCGGCCGGGGAGAAGTGAAACTGGGTCTGGTGAATAACTATTACTATCGCCTGCAGCTTGAAGAGGAGACTCATAATAATGTGGCTGCTATCTATCCCGATCAGGGAGAAGATGAGATGGGGATTTTTGTTAATGTCGCTGGAGCAGCCCTGATCGAGGGAGGACCAAATCCCGAAGCGGTAGAGGTGCTGATAGATTTTCTCCTGAGAGAAGAAATAATGATTGAATATGCCGAAGTCAGCCGGGAAACTCCTCTGGTTGCTGATTATCAGGGTTATGAGAAGAGCATAGAGGACTTCAAGCATATGGATATCAGGCTTGGGGAAATCGGTGATTACTGGCAGGGAACCCTGGAATTGATGGAAGCTGCCGGTTATCATTTTTAGCAGAAGGGAAAACAGGTGAAAAAAACAGGTTTAAGTTAAATAAAAAACTAGAAATATTTTTTCCTGAGCACTTTGCTAATCAAGATAAAATTGCTATAATGGTAATAACTTATTCATCCTGGAGTTTTTCCGGGATGAATATTTTGGGGAAAGATATCAGAAAAAAGAAAATTTTTGGGAGGAGAGTGGTAGAATGCTGGAAAAGATGCGGGGCCTGCTGGATATCGAGGGCCTGGATTATGGTGATGTCAGGTATGAAAATAACAGTTTCGTCACCATCAGCTTTGAAAATGAAGAGCTGAAAAAGCTCAGCAGGACCCGGCGGGAAGGTGGACATCTCAGGATCTATCAGGGAGGCAGCAAGGGTGTAAGCTCTTTTACCGAGCTTAATGATGCCCGGCAGGGTATTGCAACGCTGCTGGAGGCCGGCAAAATGGCAACAGAACTAAAAAAAGAGAAAGTGAAATTACAGGAAGCTCCGGTTTATCAGGACAGGGCTCTGGTTGAGCCGGAAAGTGACCCCCGGAAGGTTAGCCTGCAGGAAAAAAAAGAACTGCTGGAGCAGTACAATGAACTGTCGCTTAAGCAGGATAAAGTAATCAAGACAGATTTTTCCTATCATGAGATTTATTCCCGGCGGAATTTTGTCAATCTGGAAGGAACTGAACTGGAGTATGACCTGCTGGGCTGTTACATAGGTGGTCGGGTTTATGCTCGAAATGATGATGTGGTGCAGTCCAAGCGGGTGGCCTTTGGCGCCTATCCGGAATTTGATAATCTGCTGGAGAGAGAAGACGACCTGCTTGAGGAAATTGAGATTTTGCAGCAGATGGTAGAGGCTGATCCGATTAAGGCCGGCAGTTATCCGGTGATAGTCAATCCTGATCTGGCATCAGTCTTTATTCATGAAGCCTTTGGCCATCTTTCGGAAGCTGATGGGATTGAAAACAATCCGGAATTTCGAGAAAAACTGCAGCTGGGCCGAAAGCTGGGTTCGGAAATCCTGACGGTTATCGATGATCCTGGCCTGGAGGGAACTCCCGGACATTATATTTATGATGATGAGGGTCAGCTGGGCCGCAGGACAGAACTGATTAAGGATGGTCTGCTGGCAGGGAGGCTGCACTCCCGGGAGACGGCAGCAGACTTTGAGGAAGAAATCTCCGGCAACATGAAGGCTGTGGACTGTCATTTTACCCCGATCATCAGGATGTCAAATATTTTTATTGCAGCCGGGGATTCCCGTCCGGAAGAGCTCTTTGATTCGATAGATAATGGCTATTACCTCCTGAACAGCCGGGGTGGACAGACTACCGGAGATCAGTTTACCTTTGGAGCGGAATATGGTTACCGGATTGAAAATGGGGAGAAAAAGGAAATGGTTCGTGATATTAACATCAGTGGAGAGCTTTTCTCCACTCTGGAGCGGATTTCACTGATTGCCGATGACCTGACATTTTCCGAAATTGGAGGCTGCGGTAAGGGCAGTCCCATGCAGATAAATCGTTTTTCCGGTAAAGGTGCGCCTCACGTGAAAATTGACCGGGTTAATACTGGGGGGATTTAAATGAATATCAGGCAGGAACTAAAAAGCAGATTTGATCAGGCCGAACTGCTGCAGGTAAGGGAAAATGACTTTAAGATTACCGTGGAAAACTGGGAGATCCAGGATCTGGTGCATAATGATCTGGAAAAGGCGGCTCTCAGGGTTGTCAGAGAGGGCAGATCGGGCAGCAACAGCTGCTTTGGAGATTCGGAAGAGGCTCTGAAAGGACTGCTGGAGGGCGCTGAAGAATCCGCCCGGTTCGGTGACCCGGCTCTCTTTGATTATTCTGATGAGAAGCTGGAGCAGTTTGCCGAGCTGGAGAAAGATAAGTATGAGCATACTCTTCCGGCTAAGATGCTGGATTTTCTGGAGGAAGTTAAGGGTTTTATCGCCGGAGCAGGTCAGGATTTGACACTGAACATTTCTCTCCAGAAGAAATACCTGGAGGAAAAGATTGCTACAACCCGGGGTGGAGATCTGCGGGAAAACAAAACCAGTTTTTCTCTGATGGTCTCTTTTCCTGTGCCCGGGGGAGGTTCAGAGCTGGGAAGATTATTTGTTCAGCCGGAATTTTTTAACCGGGTCCCCGAGCAGGAACTGCAGAACCTGATTTATGAGCATGGTAAGTCCCGGGAGGTTTCCCTGCCAGAGACAGGTAAACTGCCGGTTATATTCTCACCCCGCTCGCTCTATTTTCTTATGATTGCCCTGTTAGAGGGAATCAGCGGAGCCAATATTTACCGGGAAACCTCTCCGCTGCTGGGCAGACTGGGTGAGAAAATATTTTCCGAAAAATTATCGATAACAGATCGGCCCCGGATGGAAGCAGCAGGCTCCCGCCGCAGTTTTGATGATGAAGGTGTTCTCACCAGGGAGCAGAGCATAGTCAAACAGGGTGTGCTTCAGAACTATATCTATGATCTGGAATATGCTGCCCGGATGGAGGAAGAGGCGAAGGGGAACGGTTTGAAGCGGACTCTTTTCAGTGAGGGCATTGACACTCCAGTTCGACCGGCACTGATTAATCCGGTGATTGAGCCCGGAAGTTCCAGTAGGGAGCAGATGATTGAAGAACTGGAAGAGGGAATCATGGTGGAGAATGTTGTTGGGTTTCACTCCTCCAACTATCAGCAGGGGCATTTTTCGGTGCAGGCCCATGGCTTTCACATTCAGTCAGGTGAAATTCAGGGACGGCTGGAGGATGTCATGATTGCCGGCAATATTTATCAGGATTTTCATGAGGTAGCAGCCGCAGGAAAAACCCTCTATCCCGGCTATTATGGTTACTACCCCTATCTGCTGGTCGAGGGCATTCAGGTCACCGGCCAGTAGCAAGAGAAAAAGAGGAGAAAAAGGTTTGATTGAGAGAACCCTGCAGCTGACACTGTTTAGCGGGGAAAGGAATGAAACTAGCAAAAAAATTAAGAAGGTAAGAGAAATCCCGGCTTAGTGTAAAAAATCCCAGGAGCTGCTTGCTTTTTTCCGGGAGCTGTATTATAATATTAGGCAAATATCATCAGAATATAAGATATTAACTCGCTGATCGGGAATAGTAGGCTTGTCTTTTCTGCTGCTGACAGTCGGTGGTGCTGAGAACCGGCCGGAAAATGAGCTGAATCCACCCGGGAGAGAGGGCCGGAAATTTTCAGGAGGATTGTTGCTGTCTGGAGAGGACAGCTGACTGAAAAGATTAAGGCTTTCCGGAATGACAGAACGTTATCTCTGTCCCCGAGCTGCTGGTCCGGGACTGTTCAGGAAATTTTACTGCAGTTACTGACCGGCAAAGAAGGGTGGTACCGTGAGAGAATCTGGCTCTCGCCCCTTTATCATAAGGGGTGGGAGCTTTTTTAGTTTCATTTATTGTTAAGCCCCGAAGGGGCATTGGAATTTGCCTTGAAATATGTCGGTGGATTTACTCTTATTTTTCTGTTCCAGAGGAGCATAGTGTTTTCCTTGAAAAAATGTCGTGATTTTTTCATCCATTGTTGTGTCCGGGAAGACATGGCGGTTTATATTAAAATAATGTCATGGGATTTAATTTTTTCTGACAATTGCGAAGGTTGCAGCACAGGACACATAAGTTTCTGGGACGTAATGCAGAAGTTTCTGGGACGTAATGCAGAAAAATTTCAGCTTTTGCGAAATAATTTATCTGGCCATTTTAGTTTAACATCTACAACACATCACAGGAGGGAGAAAAATGCTGGATCTAAAATTTATCAATGATAATCAGGATAGAGTCAGAGAAATGATGGAGAACCGGGGGCTGAAAGCGGATCTGGTTGATGAGTTTGTCGAGCTGGATGAAAAACGGAGGGATATCCTCTATGAGGTTGAACAGCTCAGGCACCGGCGCAATGTGGCTTCGGACAAAATTGGCCAGCTCAAGCGGGCTGGAGAGGACGCCGAGGATATGATTGCCGAGATGAAGGATGTTTCCGCCAGAATTAAGGAGCTGGAGGATGAGCTTAGGGATGTTGAGGAAGGTCTGACAGAGGTGAGACTTAATATTCCCAACATGTATCATCAGGATGTGCCGGTGGGGGAAGATGAGGAGGATAATGAGCTGATCCGGAAGTGGGGTGAGCCGCCGAAATTTGATTTTGATTTCAAAGCGCACTGGGATCTGGCCGAGGATCTTAAAATTATGGACTTTGACCGCGGCACCAAGGTTGCAGGGGCCAGGTTCACCTTCCTCAGAGGAATGGGTGCCCGGCTGGAAAGAGCTCTGATTAACTTTATGCTGGACTATCACCGGGAAAATCATGGCTATGAAGAGATGTTTCCGCCCTTTATTGCCAATGATACCAGCATGCAGGGAACCGGTCAGCTGCCCAAGTTTGCTCATGATATGTTTAAGCTGGAGAAGCATGAACTTTATTTAATTCCCACGGCCGAGGTGCCGGTAACCAATTTTTATCAGGACGAAATTCTTCAGGCCGAAGAGCTGCCCCAATATTTTACGGCCTACAGCGCCTGTTTTCGGGCGGAAGCAGGCTCGCATGGCAGGGACACCCGGGGAATTATCCGTCAGCACCAATTTAACAAGGTCGAAATGGTGAAGTTTGTGGAGCCGGAGGCCTCCTATGAGGAGCTGGAGAAAATAACAAAAGATGCCGAGGATATTCTCCAGGCTCTGGAGCTCCCCTACCGGGTTGTCCGACTCTGCAGCGGCGATCTGACCTTCTCCTCGGCCATGACCTATGATCTGGAGGTCTGGCTGCCGGCTTATGAAACCTATCGAGAAATCTCCTCCTGCAGCAATTTTGAGGATTATCAGGCCCGGAGAGCTGGAATTAGATACCGCCCTGAACCGGAGGCCTCGGCAAGATACCTTCACACCCTGAATGGCTCGGGACTGGCCATCGGGAGAACCCTGGCGGCTATCTTAGAGAATTATCAGCAGGAGGATGGTTCGGTGCTGATTCCCGAGGTACTGCAGGATTATCTGGGCGGACAGAAGTTGATTGAACCTAAGGAGTAAATTTTCTGCTGTTCAGAATATTATTCTCTCAATTATTTCATTAATTTAGCTTTTCAGGCAGGAAACAGGCTCTCCAGGTGGAATAATTATTTAGGAGTAGAAGTATTTTAACTGAATGGTTTCAAGTTGAATGCTTTTTT
>SL_5KL_010_SEDDRAFT_10001274_pt1 | contig 15330 bp, 14 predicted proteins | sample SodLakKL_010_SED_FD_9118 | JGI IMG/M metagenome (IMG submission 9118)
CCTGGGTGATATTGTCCGGGACTGGATAAAATTTGCTGAAAACGGTGATTATAGGGAGCTCCTGATAGATACTACCCGCCGAACCTATTCCGGGTGGAAGGGAGCAATCTATACCCGGGTTGCAGCCCTGATTTCCCGCTGGAATCCCTCCCGGGATTTAACGCGTTTTATTCATCAGGCCCAGGCCTGCTTAAACCATGATGCCCGGGGAGTTTTAAATCAAATTAAGTCCCCAACTCTAATAATCAGCGGTTCCGAGGATCAAATTACTCCCCCCGCCGGAGGAGAAGAACTGGATCAGGGCATACCCCAAAGTCAATTTGTCCTGCTGGAAAATACCGGGCATGGAGCCTGTGAGGAAAAACGGCGGGAAATTGATGGGTTGATTTTTAATTTCTGGGAATATGGCCCCGCCCTGATCCCCCCGGGAGGAGGAGAATAGTTGCCCCTGAAAAAAAGTGATCCGGTAAAAATCGTCCCCTACGATCCGGCCTGGCCGCAAGAATTTCTGGCCCTTTCCCGGGTCCTGAAGAAAGCTCTCGGGCCTTTGATCCAGGATATTGAGCATGTGGGGAGTACTGCTGTGCCCGGTCTGCAATCCAAGCCCATCATTGACCTTGACATTGTAATTATTGATCATAACTTTCTGCAGGAGGTAAGCCTTAAACTGCAGCAACTGGGTTATTTCCCTGAGGGTGATAAAGGTATTCCTGGCCGCTGGGCTTTTCAAAGAAGCAGCGCTACTACCCCCTGGACTGCCGAAAAAAGGAAATGGCTGGATCATCATCTCTATGTTTGCTGTCAGGATAATCTCGAATTAAAAAGACATCTATACCTGCGGGAAATCCTGCGGGCAGATTCTCAACTGGCTGCAGAATACGGGCGGATTAAACAAGAACTGGCCCGAAATTTCCACCGAGATCGCCTGGGTTATACTGAAGGCAAGTCCGAATTTTTACAAAAAATACTGGAACCTGCTCATCCCCATTATCATCGGGATACCATCCCCCCGGGGAAAAGGGAGGGGGAGGAAGTTCGCTGAACCTCTTGAAAGGCCTACCACCAATTATTAATCAACAGAGTAGAGTTTTAATCCTGGGTTCTATGCCTGGCCGTCGCTCTCTGGATGTCGGGGAGTACTATGCCCATCCCCGCAATGATTTCTGGCCCATTATTTTCTCCCTGCTGCAAACGCCCCAACCCCAATCCTATCAGACCAGAATTGATGAGATTAAAAAGAGGGGTATTGCCCTCTGGGATGTCCTGGCAACCTGCACCCGGGAAAACAGTGCCGATCAGACTATTTCCTGCCCTGAGCCCCATGATTTCGAACAGCTTTTGGTGGATTTTCCCGGGATTAAAGCAGTTTTTTTCAACGGAAGAAAAGCAGAGGAAATATTCCAGGCCCAGGGGTTTAGCCTGCCACCGGAAACGATTTCCAGTTATTTGCCCTCGACCAGCCCGGCCCATACCCTGCCCAGGGCAGAAAAACTGAAGGCCTGGAAAATCATTTTAAACTATTTACCGGAGGTGAAATAATGCAGATCAAACCGGGATTAACGGGAAGTGCGGGCTGTTCAGTTACCGATCAACTTACCGCGCAAACCATGAAAAGCGGCAGCCTTGAAGTTATGGCTACTCCGGCCCTGGTGGCCCTGCTGGAAGAAGCGGCCTGTCAGGCCCTGGAAGGGCATCTGGAGGAGGATCAGACTACGGTAGGGGTCAGTATTAATATCAGGCACCTGGCTCCCACTCCCAAGGGAATGAAGATAAAAGCCCGGGCCGAACTTTTAGAGGTGGAAGGTAAGCAACTTCATTTTCAGGTGGAGGCCGAGGATGAGAAGGAATTAATCGGTAGGGGGCATCATTCCCGGGTCATAGTTCCCGCGAGCAGTTTTTTAAAGCAGGCCCAGAACAAAAAATAGGGGGGCCTGGAGATAAGGGAGGGTTTAAGATTTTTCAGGTAAATCAGTATATATTATTAATGATTTGTTGATAACTTATGCTTATTATCTTCCGGAAATAAACTTTTTTACAAAATTTCTTGACAAATTATGAGGCACTTAATATAATTGAGACATAAATATAACGACACCCCAATAACATATACCACCCCCCATGCCCTGTTAAAGCAGGGCAATTTTTTTTAGGGTGGTACTTGCAGGGATTGCTATTTTTTTTGCGAAGTCATTCAAAACAGGTAATTTTATCAGGAGGGGGGCTGGCTGATGGGCAACAAAAAAATAAGGCTACGTAAGGCTCATACTGGTGATGCTGTTTTTTTGCGGGATATTTTTAATACTCCAATTATCATGGAGGTTTTTGGTCTGCAGCCATCCACCATGGAGCGTTGGACCCGAACCATTAAGGACTGGCAGGAGGAGAAACAGACCTTTCCCTATATCGTGGAAACTGCTTCAACCCTGCCGGAAAAGCTGGGGCTCCTGGTTGCCCGAGAAGATAAAGAGGATAAGAAACTGATCTGGCTGGAAATGATTACTTTTGCCCCCACCTTCTGGGGTTCAGGCGATGCCCGGCTGGCCATGGAAGCCTTCCATGACATCTGTGGGGAGGAAGGCCGGGAACGGGTTCGTCTGGGAGTTAACAAGGAAAATAAATGGGCCCAGAAATTTTTTGTGAAAAATGGCTATTCGGTCTGCGGAGAACGAATTGAACCATTCGGGGACCGACAGGAACAGCGAGCCCGCTATATCATGGAAAAATTTATCCCCCCCCGGGATAAAAAATAAAAATATAAAGGGGTTGGGGAAGTTGACAGAAAATATTAATATGATCAGGGATCTGGTTGCCCGGGCTCTGGGTGAAGAACGCATTATTCGCAAAGAAGCAGAGGGGTTTTTCTTTACTACCAGAGATGGAACCGGGCCAGGTCAAACTGGCCGACCCCGATACAGCCCGCCAGTTGCAGCTGGAGGGGGCCCTGTTGAATTTTCTTCATAAGGAAACCGATCTGCCTGTACCCCGGGTTCTGGGCCAGGGGCAGGAGGGTGATTATTATTATCTGCTCCATTCCACCCCACCGGGTCCTACCCTGGAAGAAAGTCTGGCTGATGGGGAGGGGCAGAAAGAAAAACTCCTTTTTTCCGCCGGGCAATACCTGGGAATTCTGCACAGCATTGAACTCCACGATAGGGGGCTCCTGGAGCCCAATCTCAGTATCCAGCGCCAGGCCCTTTACTCCCGGGAGGAGTACACCCAAATTTTGAATACTGTGGGCCCAGAAATTCCCTTAAGTAGCGATTTAACCTCCAGCCTGGCTGGAGTTGATCTCAGTTTTTTCTTTGAATTTAAACCCGATGTACTCTGTCATGGCGATTATTCTCCCCAAAACCTCCGGGCCGGGGCAGAATCCATCACTGCAATCGTGGAGTGGAAGAAGGCCCGGTCAGCTCCTCCCTTTGATGACCTTACTTTTTTTGGTTTACACCTGGAACTCAATCAGCAGCAGCTGCCCATTACACCTTTTTTCCGGGGCTATAGCCGAATAAANCCTCTGCCTTCNGTTTTCCTTCAATTTGAAGAGTTTTTNAAATACTANCAACTCCTGTTCTGGCTTTATTGTGATCTAAAAGAAGGGATCTGCCCCGGGGGGAGCAGCTGGGCTTCCAAGGTGGAGCTATTGCAAAAACATCTGGGAAATAATGAGGACTGGCCCCGCTTAAAAACCAGTTCCCCTTTATAAAAAGATGGGTCCAGGCCAAAACCTGGACCTTTCATATTTATCAGGGAGGTATTATTTATGCCCGATAATTCTCAATCCTATCAGAAAACAATTTCCTTCTGGGATCAGGTTTTTGGAAATCTTCCCGATTTCGACCCGGCCCAGCCCCTGCCCCATTCGGGGCTGGAGGAAGCATTAACCTGGCTGGGGGAGAATGAACCCCGGGTCCTGGATTTTGGCTGTGGGCCCGCCCGCCCCCTGCTGCGGGCCCATTATCACGGAGTGAGGGGTGGAGTCGGAATGGACATCTCCCTGGGGGCGGTGAATAAGGCCGCTACCATTGCTCGAACCCACGGCCTGGAGCATAACTTTGAATTTATCCAGGGAGGAATCCCCGAGCTGAAAAAGTTTAAAGATGGCTCCTGGGGCGGATTTATCCTGTTTAACATCCTGGATAATCTCCTGCCGGAGCACGGCCGGATGTTAATTGAAGAAGTTCACCGCTTATTGACCCCCGGGGGACGATTGCTGCTGTTGAATGGTCCCTATTTAACTGAAGAACTTCAGGAAAAAGAAATGAAAGATGCGATCCCCCTGGAAAAAAACTTATTCCTGGATGAAAACGGCCTTTATTTCTGGAACCTGAGCAATGGGGAAATAAAAAATCTCCTGGAACCAGGCCTGGAGGTAATATCAGAAAAAGAGATAATCCGAGAAGAAGGACAACCGGGCAGCAGGCTTTTTTATGGAGAAAAATCGAAAGACTGAGAAACAAAACAGGGTAATAGTTTTGTGAGAGATAATTCTGTCGGGGAAAGATTTAATCAGGTTACAAGGGGCAGTGAATTCTGACAGACATAAAGAGAGTAAGGAACCCCGTTAATACCTAAGCAACCGCCCGGGAAAAACCCCGGGTTTTTTGCATCAACAGCCCCCCTTGCCGTTGCCAAAGCAGCCCTAAGCCTAAAAGAGCGGTCCTTCCCTGAATCTGGTTCTCAATCATAATGTTAACTAACCCACCAATCCCAACCTGCCCCGGGCTGGATGCGGAAAAGCAAGACTTCTGGACCGACAACCTGCTACCCCGGTCCAGATCTATCAACCTTATGGGGTTGGCTCCCCATGCTGAGAATCAGGGCTTGCTCTGAACAGGAAACTTTTGCAGCAATAGGGAGGGCCGGACATTGCCCTCCTGGATAAAAGCCGGGTTGCATTTAAGGGTTTTCATTGGGAGCGGGTGGTAGTAATTCTTTAATCTGTGCCGGACAGGATTTTATCAATCCTGTCCAGGATTTCCCCGGCCGCCCCCTGCAGGTGAATTTTAAATAATTGGGGCCAGGGCACTGACCCCTTATTGATCAGGACCATGGGGCCTCGGTCCTTAAAGGTCAGGGGTATCTGATTAACGGGGGCCACCTCCAGGCTTGTACCAATGACCAGGAGCATATTGGCCTCTTCCAGATGCTCCATAGCCTCCTGCCATTCCTTTTCCGGCAAACCCTCCCCAAAAAGAACAACACCCGGTCGTAAAAGCCCCCCGCATTCCTGACAGGGCTGCTTTTCCCTGAAAGCGGAAAGGGATCCCTGATCCCCGCAGTCACAGCAGATTATCCGGCTGAGGCTGCCGTGCAGTTCCCATACTTTCTGACTGCCCGCCGCAGTATGGAAACCATCCACATTCTGGGTTAAAATTCCCTTAATCCATCCCTTTTTTTCCCAGCGGGCCAGGATATTGTGCCCCTGGTGGGGTCCCGCTTTTTCCAGGGCCTGTAATCGATCCTGATAGAACTGGTGAAATTCTCCATAATTACTGTTCATCGCCTCCCGGGAAGCCATCTGAATAGGATCTTTTTCAGCCCACATTCCCTTGGCGGAGCGAAAATCCTGCAGCCCACTCTCAGTGGACATTCCGGCCCCGGTTAAAACCAGGGTGTTGGAGGATTGCATCATTAATTCAGCTACAGCCTGCATTTCTTTTTTATCCATTTATTGCCCTCCTTATGTCTTTTAAAAGCTCCNGGGGTAACTGTTCCCGATTATGGGTTGTCACTTCCTCCAACCGAATCCCGGGCCTTTCCCGGAGTTGATCCAGGTCAGGATGGGAAGCCCCCATAATGGTAGCAATAACCGGGAGATGCTGCTTTTCCAGGAGTTTATTAATCAGGGGTAAAAACCCGGGATGAGCCAGTTCCATTTTTCCAATTTCATCGATCAAAAATAGCTGCTCTCCCGGTTGGGATTCCTGCAACCTTTTTTCCAGTTCGACCAGAAAAGGATCCAGAACTTCAGGTTGAACCCGGTATTTTCCCACCCGATGGGAACCCTCAATATCGGTATGAGCCAGGATTTCTTTCTTTTGCCTTCCGGGTAGCGAGGAAATTGAAAAACCCCTTCGCCGGCCCTGTTCCCTGATCTCCTCAGTAATAAAGCCGCAGACGGGGAGGGGAGACAGGGCAGCCACCCTTTTTATTATAGTTGTTTTGCCGGTTCCGGGACGACCGGTCAGAAGCACTTTCATTATAATCACCCTTTTTTTCCGCCAGTTGTTTCCTGTCTTTCCCTGAAAATCCCCCGGAAAGCACTTTTGGAGCAGGAAATCTTTTCAGCCATAAGAAAAAGAAGGAATAGGGGAAGGTTAAAACTAATTAATAAAAGAGGAATAATTTATGGAGATATTAACAGTAGGGGAGGGAGCATTTTGCTCAAAGCAATGCTCATTTCATTTATCATTATAGCCCTGGCCGGGCCGGCCTGGGCCACATCCCTGGGTTCAGATGAAGAACAGTTTTTAAAGGATCATTCCCAGGAAATTATCCTGGGCGAGGTGGAGTTCCCCCTGCTGGAAAATTACCTGGAAAATTATACCTTCTTCCTGGTGGGGGAAAATCAGGGACTGGCCTACAACACAACTCTGCAAATGGACCTCTTACAGTTTCTTCATCAGGAGGCAGGAGTTAATTATCTTCTCCTGGAAACCACCCCGGCCAGCGGTGAATTTATTAACCGGTATTTGGAAACCGGGGATGAGGAATACCTGGAACTGGTAATATCTTACTGGCGGCGCAGCCAGGACAAATTTGATTTTTTCTATGAGCTACGGGAGTACAATCAGGAATTGGAAGAAAAGCAGGGAATCAGGGTCATAGGGGCGGATGTACACGGGCCCCCTCGGACCCTTATTTCCCTAAAATATCTGGCGGACCTCCTTACCGAACACCGCATCCCCCTGGAACTGGAAGCCTATCTATTACCCCTATTATCCCTGACCCGGGATTTTTCCGAGCTGCGGGAGGACCCCGAGCATGCCCGCCTGGCCCAGACTGAATATGGGGCAGGAATTCCGGAAAAGCTGCTTTCTGAAACCCGGGAAGTTGTGGAAAATATTCATCAGCACTGGATGGAGGACCCAGAACCCTACCGGGAATTTCTGGATCAACCCGAAAAATTCCTGCGAATTCTGGATAATATTCTCGATGCCTTTACCATGGAAGAAAAGCTGCAGGAGGGAATAGAAGCCAGCCATAAATTCCGTAGTAAAACAGCCTATTCCAATCTCCTGGAAATGACCCGGGACCTGGAAGGGGAGAAGTTCTTTGGCCAGTGGGAAGAGCTTAATTCTTTCCGCAGCCCTTACCGGGAGGTACAATGGCTGGGCGCCCACCTGGATAGTCCGGAATCCCCTTATTCTGGCGAAGTACTCTCTATCTGGCTATTATATTATGATTGCTTCCAGATGCAGCCCTTCTCCCCGGGGGAAGATATAGAATTTGACAGCACCTATATTGCCAGGGACCTGGATAAGCTCGTTGATATCAGTAAAGGGGACCTGACCCTTTTTAATTTGATTGCACCGGACTCTCCTTTTGCCCGGGACATGTTTTTTTTCCAGGAATCCCCGGAAGGGAGCGCAACTGACTACTTCCAGTACCTGCTCCTGATCCAGAACTCTCCTCCCGCTAAACCCTTTTATCAACCCTGAGTCTTATTTTTGCCCTAAAAACTCAATTTTACTTTTCTCTTGGAGCTGGGGGCAGGTCAGGAAAACCTGCCAGCGGCTTTTTTTATGTCAGGAGTAAAACCTGCAAAAAAACTTTTTTTTGTGTTATCATAAGGAAAGGGAGCTCTGCTCCCGGAGGTGATAGAATAATGAAAAGATACCATGTGCTGACCTATGGCTGTCAGATGAATGAGCTGGATAGTGAAAAAATGGCCGGCATGCTGGAGGAAGGGGGCTGGAGCCGGGCCTCCGGCCTGGAGCAAGCCGACCTGATAATATTAAATACCTGCTGTGTGCGAGCCAAGGCCGAGGATAAAGTCAAGGGCAAGCTGGGTCAGTTGAAAAAACTCAAGCTGGCCAGGCCGGAGCTGCTGATTGGTATCGGAGGCTGTATGATGCAGCAGGATAATATCGGGCAAAAATTCATGAGGCAGTTTCCATTCGTGGATTTCATTTTTGGTCCGCATACCCTGGACCGGCTCAATGAAATTGTTGAAAAAAGCTGTACTGGTCGAGTCCTGGAACTGGAGCAGGACCGCTTTGATGTTCCCCCCTTACCGGTTAAAAGGGAAAAAAGTTTTCGAGCCTGGGTCTCAATAATTAAAGGCTGTGAAAATTTCTGTTCTTACTGCATAGTTCCCTATGTCCGGGGGCAGGAGGTGAGCCGATCCCAGGAAGAAATAGTGGCCGAAGTCCGTTCCCACATCAAAAGTGGGGTCCGGGAGATAATTCTCCTGGGTCAGAATGTTAACGCCTATGGCCGGGATCGGGGCCAGATGAGTTTTACTGAACTCCTCCAGCAGGTAGAAGCCCTGCCCGGGCTGGAAAGACTGAGGTTTATGACCAGTCATCCCCGGGATTTTCCCCTGGAGCTGATTGATGCCATCAGCAATATGCCCCGGGTGTGCGAACATCTCCACCTGCCGGTACAGGCCGGCAGCAATAGAATCCTGGAAAAAATGAACCGGGGCTACACCCGGGAACGTTACCTGAAACTGGTCCAGCATTTACGCGGTAAAATCCCCGGGGCAGCTCTAACCACAGATATTATCGTGGGTTTTCCCGGAGAAACAGAAGAAGATTTCCAGGCCACCCTGGATCTGGTCCAGAAGGCCCGTTTTGCCTCGGCCTTTACCTTCATCTATTCTCCCCGGGAGGGAACGCCTGCCACGAATTTTAATGAGCAGGTTCCCAACGACATTAAACGGGAGCGCCTGGAGAAATTAATGAAGATTCAGAATCAATTCAGTCTGGAATATAATCAGGGACTGATCGGCCAGGAACTGGAAGTTTTAGTAGAAGGGCCCAGTAAAAAGGACAGCGAATATTTAATGGGCAGGACCAGGACTAACCGGCCGGTGATCTTTGCCGGAGACTGCAGCCCCGGAACTTTACCCACAGTACAGATCACTGACTGTAATCCCCATACCCTTTATGGCAAATTGCAGGAGGCGGAAGAACATGAATGAGAAGCTTACCCCCATGATCAAACAGTACATGGAGCTTAAAGAACAGTACCCTTCCTGTATTCTCTTTTTCCGTCTGGGGGATTTTTATGAAATGTTTTTTGAAGATGCGGAAACTGCGGCCCGGGAACTGGGAATTACCCTGACTTCCCGCCAGGCTGGAGGAGGGGAAAGAGCGGCCATGGCTGGAGTGCCCTATCATTCCGCAGAAGGCTACATTGCCCAGCTGATTGATAAGGGTTACCGGGTTGCCATCTGCGAACAGATGGAGGATCCCCGCCAGGCCAAGGGAATTGTTTCCCGGGACGTGGTCCGGGTTATCAGTCCCGGAACGGTTGTCGAAGAAGAATTCCTGGCTGCAGGGGAAAATAATCATCTGCTGGCCATTATTCTCTCTGGGGGAGTCTGGGGCCTGGCCTATACCGATATTTCCACCGGGGAAATCGGCAGCACCGAAATTGATACCAGCAGTCCCCATACCCTGTGGGGAGAAATAGCCCGCCTGCAGCCTCGGGAATTATATATTTACCCTGAGCTACTCCAGGAAGAGGGCTTCCAGGAGATTTGCTCCGGGCTTAATCAGCCCCTGATCAATACCCTGGAGGAGGAGTTTTCCCTGGGGCAGGCCCGGGCTTTCCTTAAAGATCAGTTCCAGGTTGCCAACCTGGAAGGTTTTGGCCTGGAGGATAAAACAGCTTCTATCCGGGCCACAGCCAGCCTGGCCCGCTATCTACTCCACAGCCAGAAGCGTCCCCTGGAATATTTGCGCAACATTCACTATTATAACCTGGAAGGATATATGATCCTGGATCCCCATACCCGCCGCAACCTGGAATTGAATAAGGGCTTGATGCATGGATCCACCCGGGGCAGCCTGGTGGGTATTCTGGACCGGAGTCGGACCGCCATGGGCAGCCGTCTCCTGAAAAAATGGGTCAATCAGCCCTTACTTAATATAGATTCAATTGAAGCCCGCCTGGGGTTTGTCAGTGAGTTGATGACCGAGGATCAGAAAAGGGAGCAGCTAAAACAAATGCTGGGTGAGGTTTATGATCTGGAAAGATTATTAACCCGGGTCAGTTACGGTACTGCCAATGCCCGGGATCTCCTGGCCCTGCAGAAATCTCTGCAGCATCTGCCGGCTATCGGGGAAATATTAAGTTCACTGGCCAGCCGTAATTATCTCCTGGGGCAATCCAGGCTTGATGATTTAAGCGATCTGGAACAACTCCTGGCCTCGGCCCTGGCTCCGGAGCCCCCGCTGACCCTGACCGAAGGGGGTTTAATCCGGGAAGGTTTCAATGAAGAACTGGATCAACTCCGGGAGGAAGCTCAAAAAGCCCGGGCCTGGATTGCGGGACTGGAGGGCTCCGAGCGCAAGAGAACGGGAATCAGGTCCCTTAAAGTGGGGTACAATAAGGTGTTCGGTTATTATTTGGAAATAACCCGGGCCAATCTGCACCTGGTCCCGGAGGAATATGTGCGCAAACAAACCCTGGCCAACGCTGAACGCTACTTTACCCCGGAATTAAAGGAAAAGGAAAATCAGATCCTGGGAGCTGAAGAAAAGATAAATTCCCTGGAATATGAAATTTTTTCCGGGTTGCGGCAGAAAGTTGAAGCTGAAATGGCCCGGGTTCAGAAAGTAGCCTCGATCCTGGCAGCCCTTGATGTTTTACTGTCCTTCAGCCAGGTAGCCCTGGACCGGAATTACTGCCGGCCGACCCTTGATGATTCCCAAAATATTGAGATTTCCGGGGGACGCCATCCCGTAGTGGAGGGTGCCCTGGGGGAAGAACAATTTGTTCCCAACGACACCACCCTGGACGGCGGTGAACACCGCTTCCACCTTATAACCGGTCCCAATATGTCGGGTAAATCAACCTATCTGAGACAGGTGGCCCTGATAGCCCTTATGGCCCAGGTTGGTTCTTATGTTCCCGCCCGGGAAGCCAGAATTGGTCTGGTGGACCGTATTTTCACCCGGGTGGGGGCCACTGACGACCTGAGCCGGGGCAAGAGCACCTTCCTGGTAGAGATGAACGAGGTGGCCCAGATTCTCCATACAGCTTCTTTCCGCTCTTTAATCCTCCTGGATGAAGTGGGGCGGGGAACCTCCACCTACGATGGTTTGAGCATTGCCTGGGCCGTAACCGAATATATAAATAATCCGGAACGAATTGGAGCCCGGACCCTTTTTGCCACCCATTATCATGAATTGACTGTCCTGGAAAAAAAGTTAAAGGGTCTGCGGAATTATAACGTGGCGGTGGAGGAACAGGGCGAAGAAATAATTTTCCTGCATACTATAAAAGAGGGGTCTACTGATGAAAGCTATGGAATTCACGTGGCCCGCCTGGCCGGGATTCCACCCGAGGTCCTGCTGCGGGCCCGGGACATTTTGAATTCACTGGAAAGCCGGGAAAAAGAGGTCAAAGGGCCCAGGCCTCGCCAGGTGCCCCTCTTTCCTGATCAGGACCGGGAATACCTGAAAAAAGCCCTGCAGGAGTTCCTGGCCATCGACCTCCTGGAGCAATCACCCCTGGAGGCCCTTAATCAGGTGCATAAACTCCAGGAAAAAGCCAGAAAATTAATAGCAGGGGAGGATCGGGATGGGCAAAATTAAATCATTACCCCGGCAGGTAGTGGATAAAATTGCGGCGGGAGAAGTTATTGAAAGGCCTGCTTCTGCAGTGAAAGAATTAATGGAAAACAGCATAGATGCCGGGGCCAGCAGCATCGATGTTTACTTTACTGATGGCGGTCGGGAAAAAATTCTGGTAATCGATGATGGAGAAGGCATGACCCCGGAGGATATGGAAATGGCCATCCAGAGCCATACCACCAGCAAACTGGTAGAAATTAATGATCTGTGGCGACTGTCTTCCCTGGGTTTTCGAGGGGAAGCCCTGGCTTCCATTGTCAGCATTGCCCGGGTCAGCATATTGTCCCGAACCCATCATAGTGCTACAGGAATGCGACTGCGGGTTGAGGGAGGAGAGGTTCAGGAATTGGAGGCGGCGGGAGCCCCTCCCGGGACCAGTGTAGAAGTCCGGGACCTCTTTTTTAATACTCCTGCCCGCCGGAAATTTCTCCAGGACCACAACCGGGAGAGCGGTTTTATCCTGCAGCAGATCATTCCCCTGGCCCTGGCCCATCCTCATCTCAAAATCCGGGCGGTGCATAATAACAAGCAGTTACTGCGGACTTCGGGACGCGGGGAGGTCCTTAACGCCTGGGGAGATATATTTGATCATTCCGGCCGGGAACATTTTGTTACCCTGGAACCGGTGGAAAAAAATTATGTGACAATGGAAGGCTTTTTGGGCCTGCCTCCCCTGTCCCGTTCCACGGGCCGGGGCATCTACTTATTCGTCAACGGCCGCCCCTTTTATAATCGGCAGCTGATCCAGGCAGTGCTGCGTGGTTATGAAGAAATGCTGCCCCCCGGTCGTTATCCCCAGGCCCTGATATTTTTGCGGTTGAACCCCATTCACCTGGACATCAACGTCCATCCCACCAAGCGGGAGGTCAGCTTCAGTCAGCTTCCGGCCCTGGCCCAGAATTTAACCGAATTGATTGCTCAAACCCTGCCCCGGCAGGAAAGCCCGTTACCTTCCCAGAATACCGCTCCCTCCAGATCCTCCCGGGTCCAGGAAGACCCCGGGGGGCAGGACCTTTTCACCCCAACTCTTGAAAAGCAGGAGGCCCCGGAGGAGAAAACCAGGTCAGAATCCTCCTATTCCCCCCTGCATCAGATATTTCAGGTTCATCAGGCCTATCTCCTGGTGGAAACTGCCGGGGGTCTCTATATCATTGATCAACATGCCGCCCATGAGCGGATCCTCTATAACCGGCTTGCCGGAGAAATGCCGGGGCAAGAAAAAAAACAATCCCGCAAAAATCTTTTAACTCCACTGCCTTTTAACCTTGATCCCACCCAGGAGCAGGAGAAAGAAAAAATCAAGGATTATCTCACCCGGCTAAATTTCCAGGTGGAGGATTTTGGGCCCCGAGACCTCCTTTTGCGGGCAGTACCCCTGAGCCTGGGACCTTATCTCCAGGAAAGAGCAGGGGAAGTAGTTCGAGATTTAATTGAACTTTTTACAGAAGAACAACGAGAAAAAGATTTTTTGGCCCTGAAAAAAAAGGCTCTGCAGACCATGGCCTGTCACCGGGCGGTAAAATTCGGGGGGGAGCTGTCCTCAGAAGAAAGGAAGCGCCTGGTGGAAGATCTTTTTGCCACTGAACCCAATAGCACCTGTCCCCACGGACGACCTGTATTTAAAAAGTTTTCCTGGTCCGAATTGGAAAAAATGTTCAACCGTTAAGGAGGGAGGGAGGTGACCATCAGGGAAATAATTGTAATTACCGGACCCACAGCCGTGGGAAAAACCGACCTGGCTATTTACCTGGCCCGGCATCTGGGAGGAGAAATTATTTCTGCGGACTCAATGCAGATTTACCGCTACCTGGATATCGGGACCGCCAAACCAGGGCCCCCGGAGCGAAAAATGGCACCTCACCACCTTATTGATCAGGTTGATCCCCGAGAAACTTATTCTGCAGGAGATTTTCAACGGGAAGCCCGGATAAAACTGGATCAAATTATCAAGAAGAAAAAGCAACCCCTTATTGTAGGTGGCACCGGTCTTTATCTGCAGGCCCTTCTCCAGGGGCTTCCTCCCGCCTTCGAGGCCCGGGACCCGGCCCTGCGGGAAAAACTGCGGCGCCTGGCTGAAAGAGAAGGGCGGCAGACTCTCCATAATAAGTTGCGCCAGTGTGATCCCGAACTGGCAACCCGTATTCATCCCCATGATATTCAGAGAGTAATTCGGGGGCTGGAGGTTTTTAAGGTTAAAGGGAAACCCCTCTCCCAGTTGCAGAAAGAAGCTGTTTCCGATAAACTGCCTTACCCCGTTTTGGGTTATGTCCTATATCGACCCCGGGAAGAACTGTATGAAATGATCGACCTGCGGGTAGACAAAATGGTGGAGGCCGGACTGGAGGAAGAGGTCCGCTACCTCATCCAAAAAGGCTGCAATTTGAATCATACTTCCATGCAGGGCTTGGGTTATCGTGAGTTTTTCTTTTTTTTCCAGGGTTTTTTAAGCAGGGAGGAAACGATCCGGTTGATCAAGCGCAATTCCCGCCGCTATGCCAAAAGACAGCTGACCTGGTTTCGCAATAAATTTGATTTTACCTGGATCAGGGTTCAGGATCAGCCCGGTTTTTTTCCCAGTATACTGGAAAAAATTAAAGATGATCGGCATAGTCTTCGTCGGCAATAGTTAGACCGGAAGTGCAGGATAAGGACTGTAGTTGTCGAACTTTTAAAATAACCATATAGATAAAGAGGAGGTTGATTTTTTTGAAACCCAGGCAAAATCAGCAGGACGCAATGCTTAATGCCATCCGCCGCGATAGTTCTTTTGTTACCATCTACTTGATTAATGGTCTTCCCCTGCGGGGAACAGTAAAGGGTTTCGATAACTTTACCATTTTACTGGAAAGCGAAGGCAAGCAACACATGGTTTATAAGCATGCTGTTTCTACCATTACCCCCCAGACCCCGATTAATCTGGCTGAAGAACAGGCCCAGGAGGAAAAATGAAAAACATGCTTAATTTCTTCAAATATCATGGTCTGGGCAATGACTTCATTATCATTGATTTCCCCGGTGAGGGAATTGATCTTAATGCTTTAGCCCGGCATTTATGTAACCGGCGCCTGGGTATTGGTGCAGATGGATTGATAACCTATTCCCAAACCAATGATCAGCCCCACATGCGGATATTCAACGCCGATGGAACTGAAGCTGAAATGTGCGGTAATGGTTTTCGCTGCTTCATTCATTACCTCTATCAGCATAAGGGTTTTTCCCGGGAGGAAATTTCCGTCCAGACCCTTAATGGCTGGCTAACCGGTCAGGTGCTGGAAGAGGAAAAAAACAGTGTCAGGGTTAGCAGTAATCTGGGAGTCCCCGAGTTTGATCCTGCCCGGATTCCCGTTGACTTCTCCGGGGAACGTTTCATCCAGGAAAAAGTTGAACTGGAAAACCGGGAATTCACCATTTCTGTCGTCCGGACCGGACCTCCCCACGCTGTCCTATTCCTTAAACCCGGGGAGGAATTAGACCCCAAATACTGGGGGCCTCGCCTGGAACAGCATCCCGTTTTTCCCCG
>SL_5KL_010_SEDDRAFT_10001276_pt1 | contig 15321 bp, 13 predicted proteins | sample SodLakKL_010_SED_FD_9118 | JGI IMG/M metagenome (IMG submission 9118)
TTGGGTGGAATTTTAAGTGGAATTTCAGTTCTTCTAGCAATTTGGATTCATTTTCCAATTATTCCCGGTGCTGGCTTTTTGCTCTATGACCCTGCAGATATTCCCATCTTAATTGGGGGTTTTATGTTGGGCCCGGCAATTGGAGCAGCAATGGCTTTTATTGTTTCTGTTTTGATGGCTGCAGTGACAGGGCAGGGAGGCCCAATAGGGGCACTCATGCACTTTTTGTCCACTGGAACTCTTGTTATTGTAGCAAGTTATATCTACATTAATGACAAAACTCGAATTGGTGCTGTAAAAGGTTTAATTGCGGGGAGCATTGGCATGGCGATTATTATGGTTATTAGCAACCTTATTTTAACCCCGATATATATGGGGGTTCCCAGGGATGTTGTGATTGGAATGTTATTACCGGCAATAATACCCTTTAATTTATTAAAAGCCGGAATAAATTCTGTCTTTACCTTCCTAATTTATAAAAAGGTCAGTGGTTTCCTAAAAAATGTTGCTGAATAAAAATCCCGCCCTTCAATGGGCGGGTTTTGATTTTAAAAAACAAAAAGCCCGAACCAGCAGCTCTATTAACTAATTGGTTGGGCGGTTTTTTTGAAAAAACAACTTTTTGAAAAGCAACCGTCAAAAAAATTACCCCTCCAGAAGTAGCTAAAAAAAGAAAAAAAGAAAACTTGATCTAGATTTTTCAAGGGGGAAATTTTCCCCAAAAAGCCGGAGGGTTATCAAGGGCAAAGAAAATTTCATTTTAGGAAAAGAGTTTACATTTGCTGCTGGTAGAGAAGAAAGAAAATTGTTAAAGCTAATTTATTCAACTCCAGGGTTCTTCTTCTTGGATTAGTTTTAATCAGTACAATCCAAACAGGTGCCGAAGAAATCAGCATTATGGCCAATAATCCGGTGGGGGTTTTTTTCGGAGAAAATCACGTCAAGTTTTTCCTGATAAGACCCCTCAAGGTCGAAAACCCTATTGCATTCCTGACAAAAAAAATGGTAATGCTGCTGGGGATTACCGTCATAACGCTTAAACTTGTTGTTGATATTTAGCTCTTGGACTTCGCCAAGGTCCCTCAAAACATTTAAATTACGATAAACTGTTCCAAGGCTTACCTGAGGAATTTTTTCCCTAACTTCTAAATACAGGTCCGAGGCAGTGGGGTGATCTTTTCTGTCTTTTAATATAGAAAGAATTGTTTTCCGTTGTTTGGTCATCCTTTTTTGGGTCATTCTTTGGCCCGCACCTCCTTTTAAAGGCCTAGAGTAAGTTTTAAATTAGCATAACCAAAGAAGAATGTCAAGTTTCTCGAGTATCTCTGAGTTCCTGATCATAAGCTGAGAGGAGTTCTTCCATGATTTCTGTAACTAATTCACTAATATATTCAAATAACAGTATTTCCAGCCCCTTGAAATCTTTTCTTTCCTGTAGTATCCTTAAGATAGCTTCATTCAAGAGGGATCTCACTCCTTTCGTGATGGTTTGGTTTTGAGATCCCTCTTCTATTTTTTCGACTATTTTTCTCCAAACTTGCCCACTTTAATTTTACTTAAACGGGGGGGGAATTTTTAGAAGGCATCAATGCCATCTTTGCTGAATAAAGGTATATAAAGTAAGAAAGAAAACACAAAATTAGGAGGACAAGCATGGGGAAACTAGAATTAGGATTGATTTTTGGGGGGAAATCCCTTGAACACCCGATTTCTATCCTGTCCGCAAAATCAATCATAGGAGCCATTGACCAGGAAAAATATAACGTGATTCCTATTTTTATTTCCCCCCAGGGACAATGGTTTGGCCCAAAAACAGCAAAGAAGATCCTTGAAGGAATAAAAAAACCAAAAACGGAAAACGATATAATTTTTCTGGCAAATTTAGAAGGAAAGCCAAATCTTTGCTATACCAATGGAGAAAAGCTCCCAAGGAAACTTGATGTTGTTTTTCCTGCTCTCCACGGCCCTTTTGGAGAAGATGGAACCATCCAGGGCTTATTTGAAATGATAGAACTCCCCTATATTGGTTCTGGGGTTCTTGCCTCTGCCCTGGCCATGGATAAAGGGTACATGAAAGAAGTTTTTGCCCGCCATAACCTTCCCCAAACCGGGTACTATATAGTAGAAAAAAGAAAATGGCTGGAAAACAAAGAGATGGTTCTGGAAGAGGCAAGTGGCAGAATTGGCTTTCCTGCCTTTGTAAAACCTGCAGCTCTTGGTTCAAGTATGGGAGTAGAAAAAGTCAATAATATTGAAAAGTTAAAGGATGCCATAAAAAATTCTTTTACTATGTGCCTAAGGGTTATTATTGAAAAAATGGTTTCCGGGAGAGAACTTGAATGCAGTGTACTGGGGAATAAAAAGCCCTCTGTTGCGGGGCCGGGGGAAGTTGTTTCTCGGAGAGATTTTTATGATTACCAGGCCAAGTACACCGAGGGACAAGCAGAATTGATTTTTAATCCTGACATTCCCCAAAAAGACAGGGAAAAATGTCGCGAATTAGCACTTCTAGCTTTTAAGGCTCTGGGATGTCGAGGAATGGCCAGAGTTGACTTTTTTTACCCTTCTCCAGGTAGGGTTTTAATTAATGAAATAAATACAATCCCGGGTTTTACCCAGTTTAGTATGTATCCTAAACTCTGGGTAGAGGAAGGGCTTCGTTATGATAAATTAATTGATAAACTTGTAAATTTAGCTCTGGAAAATGAATAAATTTGTTGAATGATCGAACGTATGTGCTATAATTATGGTAGAGGTGGTTCCTATGGGAGAGCTAAAAATAATTCATGTTGATATGGATGCCTTTTTTGCTGCAATAGAAATTAGAGATAACCCTGAACTTGCCGGAAAGCCGGTAATAATTGGAGGGAAAGATCCCACAAAAAGGGGAGTTGTTTCAACAGCCTCATATGAAGCTCGACGTTTTGGGATTAGATCTGCAATGCCCCTGGTGGAAGCTTATAGACGTTGTCCACAAGGAGTTTTTCTTGATGGTAATATGAAAAAATATTCAATAGTATCCCAAAACCTGATGGAAATTCTTTCTAATTATACCCCCCTTGTTGAACCTTTATCCCTGGATGAAGCATTTTTAGATATTTCTGGCTGTCAGGGTTTATTTGGAGAGCCTGAAGAAATTGCTGTGAAAATAAAAAAGGAGATTAGTGAGAAACTTGGCCTGGTAGCTTCTCTGGGAGTTGCTCCCAATAAATTTTTGGCCAAACTGGCTTCCGATTTGGAGAAACCAGACGGGCTTGTTGTAATTACACCTGAGAAGGTTAGAGAGACTCTTGACAAACTTCCCGTTGAGAGATTGTGGGGGGTTGGTGAAAAAACTGCTGCAGCCCTCAAGGAAAGGGGTATTAATTATATTGGTCAGATAGCCCGAATGGAAATGAAGTTTCTTGAAGCCCAACTGGGCAGCACTGGCCGTTTGATCTGGCATTTAGCTCAGGGGATTGATGACCGTCCCGTAGAACCCGAGCATGAAGTGAAATCTGTGGGAAGAGAACAAACTTTTTTGGAAGATATTTGCGATCTTAATTATCTGGAGGCAGTTCTTTATTATCTTGCTGAGGATGTTGGCCGGCGACTTCGGACAAAGGGACTCGCAGGAAAGGTAGTTACAGTGAAAATCCGGTTTAAAAGCTTTAAAACCATAACCCGAAGAAAAACCCTGGCAGAGAAAACCTGTTGGGGAGCAGATATTTTTAAAGCAGGGAAAGAAATAATTAAAGAACAGGATTTAACAGGATCTTATATCAGGTTAGTTGGAATTTCTGTTTCAGGACTTAGCAAAGGTAATAACAACCAACCCCAGCTTTTCTCCTCGGAAAAAAAGAAAAAAGAAGAACAAATGATTTCGACAATAGACAGGCTTAAAAATAAGTTTGGAGAAAGGATAATTGGCCCCGCTCGCCTTCTGGAACTGGAAAAAGAAAAAGAATAATAGTTCTTAAAAGTTTTTAACCGGAAATGCTGAAGAATTAAAATCTTTTTTCCTTCGGTATATCCGGTTTTTTGTTTTTCGAGGAGGAAAAACCTATGATAATTTAATTGGGCAAAAAAATAAAGAAAAAATAAACTTTTTTTTGTTTTTAAAGAAGGAGAAATTTTGTGGGGGGAGAATATAGCAAATAAGTGGTGTAAAGTGGTGGAAAGTGGGGGAGAAGGGTAGCGAGGGAAAGGTTGGTGGCCAAAAATGTTTATGGGCGAATATAGGCACGCCATGGATGAAAAGGGAAGAGTAATAATGCCAGCCCGTTTCCGGGAAACCCTGGGGGAAAAATTTGTTGTTACCCGGGGCCTGGATAACTGCCTTTTTGTTTACCCCCTCCAGGAATGGAAAACCCTCGAAGGGAAATTAAAAAGTCTCCCCCTTACCCGACAGGACGCAAGAGCTTTTGTGCGGTATCTTTTATCTGGAGCTGCAGAATGTGAATTTGACAAACAGGGACGGATTTCGGTTCCCAACAATCTGCGAGATCATGGCCTGATACAGAAAGATGTGGTTATTATAGGTGTTGCCGAGAGAATAGAACTTTGGAGCAAAGAAAAGTGGGAGCAATACCTGAGCAAGGCCAAAGATTCCTATGAAGAAATTGCCGAAACCATGGATGAATTAGGAATTTAACCGGAAGGGGGCACAAAATGAAAAAATTCCACCGTCCGGTTTTACTTAAAGAAGTTCTGGATTACCTTGGAAAAGAGGGGAAAGGTGTTTTTCTTGACGGGACGATTGGAGGAGGAGGCCATAGCAGGGCTCTTTTAGAAGCCAACGATAATTGGGAGATAATAGGTATTGATAAAGATCCCCGGGCTTTAAAAGAGGCAGAAGAAAACCTAAGGCCCTGGGAAAAAAGGATCAGATTGTTTCACGGAGATTTTAAAGATTTTGAGATTTTTCTGGAGCGTGCCCGGGTTTCAAAACTGGATGGAGTATTGCTTGACCTTGGTGTTTCTTCTTTTCAACTGGATAATCCAGAAAGGGGATTTAGTTACCATCAGGAAGGTCCACTAGACATGAGGATGGATCCAACAAGGGGCAAGACAGCAGCAGATTTATTAAATGAGTTGCCCCCTCATGACCTGGCCAGAATTTTTAAAGAATATGGAGAGGAACGCTGGGCAAAAAAAATTTCTGGAATCATTGAGAAAAAAAGAAAAGAAAAAAGGATTGAAACAACTCGAGAATTAGAAGAAATAGTTGTTAAAGCAGTCCCCCATGATCCCGGGGGACACCCGGCAAGAAGAGTTTTCCAAGCTCTCAGGATTGCGGTAAATGAGGAATTAAAGGGGCTTGGGTTAGCGATAGAAAAAATGATTGAATATCTTAGTCCCCGAGGAAGGATAGGAATAATTTCTTTCCACTCCCTTGAAGATCGCCTGGTAAAAAATGTTTATCGAAAACTCAGCCAGTGCAATTGCCCAAAAAATTTACCCTGTGTTTGTGAGGGAGCAAAAATAAAAATTCTTACAAGAAAACCAATTGAACCCGGATTAGAAGAAATTGAGCAGAATCGGAGAAGCAGAAGTTCAAAATTCCGAGTAGCTGAAAAACTTTTTTTAAATGAGGGAAAGGAGGATGAATAGTCAATGGGAAAGAATTATCAAAGAAGTGTAGTTTACCATCCAGGTGCTCAAAAAGTAAAACCTCGCCCTGCTAAATCCTCCATTCCCTGGTTTTATATTATCCTTATTGTTATCAGTGTCGGGCTTTCTATTAGTTTCCTGGTTTTACAAACCGGGATTTCTTCAATAAATTACGAAATTGAAACCGTGCAAAGGAAAATTGATGTTTTGGAAAAAGAAAATCTGAGTTTCAGGCTCCAACTTGCCGAAAAAACTAACCTGAGAGAGGTTGAAAAAAGGGCAAGACAGGAACTTGCAATGTCAAGGCCGGAGCAACAAGAATATATTGTTATGGCCCAACCTAGATTACAAACCGTTGAAAGAATTGAAAGTGAAGGGAATTTCGAGTTGAATCTTGCCGGTTTTTTTGGGGAACTTGCCCAATGGGTTAGAGACCGAGCTACTGTTGCCGCTGGCTCTCTAGGCGAATAAGGGGTGGTGTGCTTTGGGGCAGAGCAATCTAATAATAAAAAATAGGATTATTGTATTATTCGTTTTCTTAGTAGCATTGTTGATTGCGATTTTTGCCCGGCTTTTTTTTATACAGGTTGGACAAACTGGGGCCTTAGGGCAAATGGCCAGCGACCAGCGGTTACGAATGCTACAACTGGAACCAAAAAGAGGCTTAATTTATGACAGGATGGGCCGAGAACTGGCCATAAGCGCAGGAGCAGAGACGGTGATAGCTTTCCCTCCTGAAATTGAAAATCCTGAACAAACGGCCCGGGAGCTGGCGGGAGTTTTAAACTTCTCCTACAATGAAATTCTCAGGAGAATAACCCAACCCCGGGCTGCAATTTATTTAGAGCGAATGATTGACCAGGAAAGAGCCCAAACCATCAGAAATTGGAACCTTCCCGGAATTTCCTTTATTGAAGAAAGCAAAAGGTTTTACCCTCAAGGAGAGCTGGCCTCCCAGATCATTGGGTTTGCCGGAATTGACAATCATGGTCTGGAAGGAATTGAAGTTTCTATGGACCATTATTTGCAGGGACAGCCAGGAAGGATGTCAACAGAACGGGATGGATTGGGACAGGATATCCCTCATGGGATAGAAAGATTCATTCCTCCCAAGGATGGTCATGATGTCTTTTTGACTATCGACCAGGTTATCCAATACATAGCAGAAAGGGAACTGGAAAACGCCTTAGAGCAAAACGAGGCAAAGGGTGGAAGTGTTATTGTTCTTGACCCCGGGCGGGGAGAAATTCTTGCCATGGCAAATCAACCCACTTTTGATCCCAATAACTTTCAAGCCTATCCCTCCAGTTCATGGAGAAACGCAGCAATCACCAACAGCTTTGAGCCAGGTTCAACATTTAAAATAATAACAATGGCCTCAGCCCTTGATGAAGGGGTTGTAAATTTGGAGGACATCTTTTTTGATCCTGGACGAATTAGAGTTGGGCCCGAGACAATAAGTTGCTGGAGAGATGGGGGCCATGGGGTGCTGAATTTTATTGAAGTTGTTGAATCTTCTTGCAACCCTGGTTTTGTTCAGATTGGAAATAGGTTGGGATTGGATAACTTTTATAAATATATCCAAGCCTTTAATTTTGGCAACAGGCTGGGAATCGACCTTCCCGGGGAAGCCAGGGGTCTGGTTTATGATTATTCGGATCTTGGGCCTGTTGAAATGGCAACTATGACTTTTGGCCATGGGATTGCTGTAACTCCATTACAGATGGCAATGGCGACGGGAGCAATTGCCAACGGAGGTTTTTTGCTGGAACCCCGAATAGTAAAAGAAGTAAGAGATGAAGAAGGAAAACTAGTTGAGAGTTTTGGTCCAAAAGTTTTACGCCAGGTGGTTTCGGAAGAAACGGCAGATTTAACCCTGGCCTTACTTGCCAGCGTAGTTGATTCCGGCACGGGAGCCCGGGCCCAGATTCCTGGTTATGAAATTGGAGGAAAAACCGGGACTGCCAAACATTATGGAAAAGAGGCGTATGATTCCTCTTTTGTGGGAGTAATTCCAATCGATAATCCCCAACTGGTTATTCTGGTTGTTCTTTATGAAGTTACCAGCTATCCATATTATGCGGGAGAAATTGCTGCCCCAGTATTCAGGGAAATAGCCCAAGATGCAATCCGCTACCTGGAAATAAGACCTACAATTACGGAGGATATTCCACAGGTAGAGATAAAAACTCAAAAAGCAACCGTTCCCGATATTAAAGGGCTTTCTCCGGAAAGAGCTATGGAAAAGTTGAGGGAGATGGGATTCAATGTTAAGTTTGAGGGAATGGGTGAACTGGTGACTGAACAGGTTCCCAAACCTGGAACCTCATTAGCTCGTGGCTCAACTGTTGTTTTGTTTTTCCAGGACACTCTTAATAGAATGGAAAGCTATTATACCTTTGTCCCCAACCTGAGGGGCTATACAAGGGAGAGGGTAGAAAGCATACTGGGATCCCTGGGTTTTAAAGCTTCTTTTTCCGGTAGTGGAACGGCCCATAGCCAGGATCCCCAGGCGGGTTCTTTTAAACCACAGGGAGAAGAAATCAAGGTCCAACTTCGTTAAAAATAAAAGTGGGGATAAATATGAAATTAAAAAAGATTAAAAATTTTCTTCCGGGGTCCCAATTAATTGGTGATGAAATGACAAAAATTTCCTCTATTGTCTACGATTCCCGCAAGGTCGAGACAGGGGCCCTTTTTACAGCTATACAAGGCTTTAACTTTGATGGTCATCAGTTTATTTCTGAAGCCCGGAAAAGGGGAGCTGCAGGGTTGATTGTAGAAAAGGAAGGAGATTATCAACTCCCCTATATTCTTGTTAAAGATACCAGACTGGCTCTGGCAAAAGTGAGTAATGCTTTTTATGGGTTTCCGGGGAAAAAATTGGGTTTGATTGGGGTTACCGGGACAAATGGAAAAACCACAACATCATTTTTAATTGAGGCAATGCTAAACTATGCCGAGAAGAAAACAGGCCTTCTGGGAACCATTACTTACCGTTACCAGGATCAGGTGTTTCCAGGGGAAAGGACCACTCCCGAATCCCTTGATTTAATTAGGGTTCTTGCAAATATGGTTTCACTTGGTGCCCAAAATGCTGTAATGGAAGTTTCTTCCCATGCTTTAAAACTGAAAAGGGTAGGGGACCTGGAATTTGATGTGGCAATTTTTACGAACATCACTCCGGAACACGGAGAATTTCACCCGACCCAGGAGGATTATCTGGAAAGCAAACTTCTCCTTTTCAGTAAACACCTTAAGACAAAAGGCGTAGCAGTAGTCAATGCTGATTCGGAAAAAGCCCCATACATACTGACAGGAAATAGAGGAAAAAAACTAACATATTCTCTTGAGGGTAGGGGCGACCTGAATGGAGAAATTGTAAAAAAAGGGCCAGAAGGTTTAGTTTTAAAAATTTTTTGGGGGCAAGAAGAAAAGGATATTGGTTTAAATCTGGCTGGAACCTTCAATGCTTATAATGCCCTTGCGGCTATAGGAACTGGCCTCGCCTTGGATTTAGACCTGGAAACCATATCCCGGGGTATTAAACAGGTCAAAGGAGTTCCCGGTCGTTTTGAACTGGTTGGTCGGGGAGATGGAGTCGGGGTTATTGTTGATTTCGCACACACCCCGGACAGCCTGGAAAATGTGTTAAAAACCGCCCGGGATATTGCCCCCAAAAAACTAATTTTAGTTTTTGGTTGTGGAGGAGATCGGGACAAAGAAAAAAGGCCGCAAATGACTAAAATTGCCTGTGAATATGCTGATTTTTTAATTATCACTGCAGATAATCCAAGAAATGAAAAAATCCAGGCGATAATCGATGATATGAAAAAGGGTTTAACTAGAAACGAAGGGGTTGAAATAATCCCGGACAGGGAAAAAGCAATTTTTCGGTCTGTAGAAATTTCTGAAGAAAAGGATTTGGTTTTGATTGCTGGAAAAGGACACGAGAAAGGCCAGGAAATAATGGGGAAAGTATACCCTTTTGATGACCGAGAGGTTGCTCTTAGGGCTCTGGCTGAGAAAAAAGGGGGGGCGGAAAATGGAAAGAATGAACGGTAAAAAAATTGCCGAAATTCTGGGAGGTAAATTTTCCGGCCCGGCAGATGTAAATTTTTGCGGGGTTACAATTGATAGTCGTCAGGTGGAAAAGGAAAATTTATTTATTGCAATAATAGGCGAGAAACATGATGGTCACGATTTTTTGGATCAGGTTTGGGAAAAAGGAGCTGTTGGGGCTTTAGTTTCCAGGGATATTGCTCCACCCCCTGGAAGGTTTATTGTGCAGGTAGATAATACTTTAAAAGCCTTACAGGATCTTGCCAGTTACTATCGGAACCTTTTAAATCCCCTTGTTATAGGAATTACCGGGAGCAACGGAAAGACCACAACAAAGGACTTTATTTCAGCCGTTATTGGCCAGGAAAAACCAACCCTTAAAACCCCTGGAAACCTAAATAACCAATATGGGCTTCCCTTAACCTTATTAAAATTGGGGGCTAAAGAGGAAGTAGCTGTGGTTGAGATGGGGATGAATGCTCCAGGAGAAATCGCCCTGTTGAGCTCCATTGCCAAACCAGAAATTGGAGTTCTTACAAATATTGGGCCTGCCCACCTGGAATTTCTTAAAGATCTTGAAGGGGTTGCCAAGGCAAAGGGAGAAATGGTTGAGGCTCTTCCCCCAGATGGAGTTCTGGTCTTTAATGGGGACGATCCTTATGCCAGGAAGCTTGCAGCAGATTTCCCTGGGGAAAAAATTCCTTTTGGTTTTGATGAAAACAATCTGATTAAGGGCGAAGAGATTAAACGATTAGGATACCAAAATATTGCCCTGGGGGTTTCAATTAAAGGGGATTTTCAACTTTTTCGATTGCCCCTTTTGGGAAAGCACAACGCTTATAATGCCCTTGCTGCAATTGGAGTTGGATGGTTATTAGGAATACCTTTAACAAAAATTGGAGAAGGTCTTTTAAAAGCCGAACTATCCGGTAATAGGATGGAAATAAAGAAGATGCCCCAAGGTTTTCTTCTTATTAATGATTCTTACAATGCAAATCCCACTTCAATGGAACATGCAATAGAGATCCTGGTGGAAATATCAGGGGGAAGAAAAATTGCCCTTCTGGGCGATATGCTTGAGCTGGGGCGTTCCTCGGAAAAATTTCACCGGGAGATTGGTGGATTAATAGCAAGGAAAAATATCGATTTATTGCTGACAAGAGGGGATGGAGGGAAGTTAATTGGGAGCGGAGCTCGAGAAAAAGGCTTCCCGGCCCGAAAAATAATAAATTTCCCGGATAATGAAAAAGCCCTGGAATTCTTGAAGAAAAATCTGGATATTAATGATACGATTTTAATCAAAGGATCCCGAGGATTACAATTAGAAAAAGTTGCCAGGGGTCTGGAGGGATGAATCCAATGGTTCAGACGATAATTGCCAGCCTTGCAGGGTTTGGACTAATTGTGTTTTTTATGCCTCCCTGGATAAAGGCTTTAAAAAATATGCAGGTCGGCCAAAAAATTAGAGAAGATGGGCCCCAAAGCCATCTGGTTAAGGAAGGGGTTCCTACCATGGGGGGAGCCCTTTTCTGGCCCACATTGCTTATAATAGCCTTAATCTTTGGGGTGGGAGATGGTTTTCTAGTCTGGACCCTATTAGTCACCCTTGGGTTTGCCATTATTGGAGGGCAGGATGATTTTTTCAAAATTAAAAAAGGTCGCTCCCTTGGTTTAAAGGCAAGGCAAAAAATTCTCTTTATGGGTTTTCTCTCAGGAATGGTGGGCATATATGTTTATTTCTTTCAACCTGATAACTCCATATTATTTGTTCCCTGGACCGGGGGAGAAATTGATCTGGGTTGGCAGATAATTCCTTTCATAATTGTGGTTTATTTGGCAACGGCCAATGCTGTCAACATTATTGATGGTTTGGATGGCCTGGCGGCAGGGGTAACAGCAATTATCCTTTTAGGATTTGCGGTTCTTAGCCTTTTTCAACAAGAAATGACCGGAGCAATCCTTGCTGGTGGTGGCGCGGGTATTTGCCTTGGTTTTTTGTGGTTTAACTGTTATCCGGCCAAGATAATTATGGGAGATACTGGGTCTCTTATGCTGGGAGGTTTACTTGCTTCTCTTGCGGTGTTTCAGGGGTTGAGCCTTTTCCTTCTTGTTACCGGAGGTTTGCTGGTGATTGTAACTCTTTCAGTAATTATTCAAGTGGTATATTTCCGACTAACTGGGGGAAAGAGGATTTTCAAAATGAGCCCACTTCACCATCATTTTGAACTCAGCGGGTGGAAAGAAACACAGGTTGTAATTAGGTTCTGGCTATTAGCAGCCATTTTTACCCTCCTGGGAATATGGGGGGGCGTTTAGATGGAGTTATCGGGGAAAAAAATTTCAGTTTTGGGTCTGGGAGAACGGACAGGACCAGCAGTAATTAATTTTTTGCAGGAAAAAGGGGCAAAAGTTTTTGTTAGTGAAGCCAGCACATCCTCCCCCTTTCAGGGCCATCTTTCCGGGGTGGAAATTGAATTTGGGGGACATTCGGAAAAAGTTTTTAAGGAAAAAGATTTAATTATTGTCAGCCCGGGGGTTCCAGCCGATATACCTATTTTAAAAAAAGCCAGCCTTGCTGGAGTCCCAATTTGGTCCGAAGTTGAGCTTGCTTTCCGGTTTTCCCAGGCCCGTTTTATTGCAGTTACCGGAACAAATGGAAAAAGCACAGTTGCAAGTTTGCTGGGCAGGTATTTAAGGAATCTTGGGAAAAAGGTTGTAGTTGCGGGAAATATTGGGGTGCCTTTAATTAGTAAGGTAACAGACCTTGAGAAGGATGATTTAGTTGTAGCCGAGGTAAGTTCTTTTCAACTGGAGCTTACGGAAAAATTCCAACCGGAAATAGCTGTTATTTTGAATGTTGCCCCCGATCACCTAAACAGGCATAAAAACATGGAAAATTATTTCCAGGCAAAGAAAAAAATTTATCAAAACCAGGGAGAAAAACATTTTTTAGTTTTGAATTATGATAACCCCTGGACCAGGGAAATTGAAAAAGAAAAAACAAAACCAACAAAAATATGGTACAGTCTGGAAAAAGAAGTGAGAGGTTTTTGTTTAAAAGATGATGTTCTTTTCAGCACTTTCCAAAATCAACCCTTGGTGAACAAAAAAGATATTTTGGTTCCGGGAAAACATAACATAAGTAATGTCCTTGTTGCCACGGGTATTTCTGCTTTGCTCGGGGTTGGGCAAAGGGATCTGATTCGGGAAACCCGATCTTTTAAGGGCCTGCCCCATACAATGGAATTAATAGGAGAAATTCATGGTGTTCGATTTATCAACGATTCCAAAGGAACCAATCCGGAAGCGACGGTTTCAGCAATTAAGGGTTTGAAAGGCCCAAAAATTTTAATTTCTGGAGGACAGGACAGGGGATTAGATTTAACGGGATTAGCCCAAGCTGTAGTAAATGAAAATATTAAAGCTTTAATTATTACGGGAGAAAACCAATGGAAAATTTATGAAGCCGTAAAAAGCCTTGGATACACGGAAATTTTCACCGTGGAGAACTTACAAAAAGCTGTAACCCTGGCCTGGGGTAAGGCTGGAAAGGGAGACTGGGTTGTTTTTTCTCCTGGGGCGGCCAGCTGGGATCAGTACAGGGATTTTGCTGAACGGGGCAATCTTTTCCGAAAACTAGTAGGTGAATTAGAGGGGGGGGAATAACATGGAGAGAAAGGGAGTAGATATTACCCTGCTGGTGGTTGTTTTAACTCTTGTAGGGATTGGCCTTATAATGGTATTAAGTGCAAGTTCAATCCAGGCTCTTTCTCGCCACGGAGATACATATTATTTCCTAAAAAGACAGATGACATGGGCCGTTTTGGGGATTCTTTCCATGCTAATTCTCTCCAGGTTTAATTACCATTTATGGGGTCGTCTTGGAAAGATAATTCTATTGTTAGGGATTTTTATTTTAATAATTGTTTTAATACCTCAGTTCGGTTATATAGCGGGAGGGTCAAGGCGTTGGTTGATTTTTGGTCCCATTGTAATTCAGGCTTCGGAGGTTGCTAAGTTTTCTCTGATAATATACATGGCTGGCTACCTTGCCCAAAAAAATGAAAGGGTTCGGGCCAGTTTTAAGGGTTTAATTCCTCCCCTAATTATTATTGGGTTGGTATTATATCTGATAGTTCTTGAACCAGATCTGGGAACAGCTATTAGTATTGGAGTAACGGTTTTTCTCATGTTTTTTGCAGCCGGAGTAAAAATGACCAACATGGGACTTCTATTTTTAGGATCTTTACCAGTTTTATATTATTTTATGATGGGTGAAGCCTACCGCCGTCAAAGATTGATGGCCTTTATTAATCCCTGGCAGGATCCACTTGATTCCGGTTTTCATATTATTCAATCCATGTATGCTCTTGGGTCAGGTGGTTTATTTGGGGTTGGTTTTGGGCAAAGTATGCAAAAGTTTTTCTATTTACCCGCACCCAGCACCGATTTTATCTATGCAGTTATTGGGGAAGAGTTAGGACTGGTTGGAACAACCCTAATAATTGTCCTGTTTTTTATTCTTGCCTGGCGAGGAATTTCCATTGGTTTAAACGCACCTGATCTCTTAGGGACCCTTCTTGCCGTTGGCCTGACGACAATGATAACAATTCAGGCAATTATTAACATAGGGGTAGTTTCTGGTTCTCTTCCCGTTACAGGGATAACCCTTCCTTTTATTAGCTACGGGGGGTCATCTCTTGTGATAATGTTAAGCTCAATAGGAATTTTATTAAATATTTCCCGACATGTTAGGAGTTAGGGGGGGTAACAGTGAAGATTGCCATTGTTGGAGGTGGAACTGGAGGCCACGTGTACCCTGGTATAGCTGTTGCCCGGGCCTTCAAGGAAAAATCGGAAATAATTTTTCTCGGGCAAAAGGATAAAATTGAAGGAGAAGAAGTACCAAAAGCCGGTTTTAAATTAATCCCAATTTCCGCTTCGCCAATCAGCAGAAGACTTTCTTTTAGTTTGTTTAGGACGGGTTGGAATTTATTGCGAGGAACATTTCAATCTTTTTTTATTCTCCGCAAATTTCGACCCGATATTATTCTTGGGACAGGAGGTTATGTGGCGGCCCCGGCTTTACTGGGAGCAGTTTTTTTAAAAATCCCAATTATCCTCCATGAACAGAATGCTTTTCCCAGCCTTACCAATCGCTTGTTATCGCGGAGAGCAAGGGTTGTTTGTATTAGCTTTCCTCCAGCAGAAAAATTCTTTCCCCGGGCCAATAAAGTTGTCCTAACTGGAAACCCAGTTCGTCCCGAGGTAACCAACTATTGCCGGGAAAAAGCACGAGAGGAATTGGGCTTAAAAGGTGAAGATAGACTGGTATTGATTGCTGGTGGTAGCCAGGGAGCAAAATCCTTAAATACTGCCGTGGTGAGATGGTTAAAAAACAATGAAATAAAAAAGGATTGGAAAATTGTCCATTCTACGGGGAAAAAAAATTACCAGGATGTAATTAACTATTATAAAAAGCTGGGGGTTAATCCAAAGGAAAAAAAATATTTAACTCTGGCTCCTTATATTGAAAATATGGCGCAGTTCCTTGCAGCCTCTGACCTTTTTGTTGGCAGGGCGGGAGCAACTACTGTTTCAGAAATAATAACCAGGGGTCTCCCAGCCATACTTATTCCCTACCCTTACGCCGCAGAAGATCACCAA
>SL_5KL_010_SEDDRAFT_10001277_pt1 | contig 15312 bp, 12 predicted proteins | sample SodLakKL_010_SED_FD_9118 | JGI IMG/M metagenome (IMG submission 9118)
CAAAAAGACAAAAAGACGAAAAGACAAAAAGACAAAAAGACGAAAAGACAAAAAGACAAAAAGACGAAAAGACAAAAAGACAAAAAGACGAAAAGACAAAAAGACAAAAAGACAAAAAGACGAAAAGACAAAAAGACAAAAAGACAAAAAGACGAAAAGACGAAAAGACGAAAAGACAAAAAGACGAAAAGACGAAAAGACGAAAAGACGAAAAAACGAAAGGTCGAAAGGTTGAAAAGTCCGGGCTTGCTATTGTCTTTCTTGCCAATAGCTAATAGCCAATAGCCAACAGCTAATAGCCAACAGCTAATAACCAACAGCTAATAACCAATAGCCAACAGCTAATAACCAACAGCCAACAGCTAATAACCAACAGCCAACAGCTAATAGCCAACAACCAAAAACTTGTCATGGGCTTTTGGTTTCGCTGGGCTCGCCAGTGCCCGGTTCATATTTGGGTAACAGATAATATGCATAAGGCTGGTCAGATAATCCATATCAATATCTGTGAAAATGTTATTTTTGCCAGCGTGCCTGAAAGGTGAGACCAGGCCGTAAAATTTCTTAATACAGGCTGGCCGTTCAGAAGCACTGCAAACAAAAAAGATTTTTTCACACCAATCAAAAAATTGTCATGGCAGAAAAAGGAAAAGGAAGTCCCGGAACAGAGGGGTCATCAGGAAAGGAAGCCCAGGGTCAGGCGGTAGATACCGGATCAAAAGGGTTTCTGCGATGGATCGAGGTGATGGGGAACAAGCTGCCTCATCCCTTCTGGATCTTTCTCTGGATCACTATTTTTATCATCCTCTTAAGTGCCCTGACGGCCTTTCTGGGTGTCAGTGCCGTTCATCCTGACGATGGCAGCATTGTAGAGGCAAAAAACCTGATCAGCGGAGAGGGGCTGCGGCGTTTCATGGAGGAGATGGTTACCAACTTTGCTCATTTTGCGCCGTTCGGGCTTGTTTTGGTGATGCTCATGGGCGTTTCCATTGCTGAGCGAAGCGGTCTGCTCGCCGTCGCACTGCGCACCGTTGCCTTTTCCGTTCCCAAAAAGGTTGTTTTGCCCGTGATCTTCATCATCGGAGCTGTCGGAAACGTAGGTTCAGACGCCGGGGTGGTCATCGTGCCGCCCATTGCCGCCCTGATCTTTACCCAGATGGGACTGCATCCTATCGCGGGCCTGGTAGCAGGCTATGCCGGGGCGACGGCAGGGTTTACGGCCAACTTTTTTATTGCAGGTACGGATGTGCTGCTGGCAGGTATCAGTACAGAGATCACATCGCAGATGCCCGGCGGCGTGGAGGTGAGCCCCACGGCAAACTGGTACTTCATGATCGCCTCCACTTTCATGCTAGCCTTCGGAGGGGCCTTCATCGCACGGCGGTATACCATACCCCGCTGCGACAAGTTTGAGCTTATCGGCACCTTCGACCACCAGATCACCGACGGCAAGCTTTCGCCGGAAGAGCGCAAGGGTATGCGTCGCGCCGGACTGGCACTCCTTGTGTACGTGATCATCATCCTGGCCCTGGTCGTGCCGCCGGATGCTCCGCTGCGAAACCAGGAAACAGGCGGGCTTGTGCCTTCGCCCTTCCTCAGGGGCCTGATCCCCATCCTCTTTTTCTTCTTTGCCATCCCCGGCTATTTCTACGGGAAAGCCACCGGGGCCATCAAAAAGCCCAACGACGTGCTGAAACAAATGGAGCACGGCATGAAAGAGCTTTCAGGATATATCGTGCTGATGCTGATAGTGGCGCAGTTCATAAACCTGTTCAGCTGGTCGAACCTCGACACCATCCTGGCAATCGGAGGTGCCGACTTCCTCCAGAACACAGGGCTTACNGGGCCCCTTATGTTTGTGATGTACATGATCATCGTGGCCATCCTGAACATATTCCTGGGAAGCGGATCCGCCAAGTGGGCCATCTTNGCACCCATATTCATCCCCATGCTGGCCCAGCTGAACTACAGCCCGGCCTTCGTGCAGCTCATGTACCGAGTAGGCGACTCCATAACAAACTGTGTGACCCCGCTCTATGTCTACTTCCCCCTGCTCCTGGGATGGATACACAAGTACAACAAAAACATTGGTATCGGCACCATCGTCTCGCTGCTGATCCCCTATGCCATCATCCTGTTCGTGATGTGGCTCGTGCTGCTGTTCGTATGGTTCGGACTCGGACTGCCTATTGGCGTGGGAGAGGGGATTTATCTGCAGTAACACCGGAAGGAAGAAGTAAGGTGCAAAAATGAAAAATGAAGAATGAAAAATGTAAGAGGCAGCCGCATTGTCTCGTCCTGAAATAGGTTTACACTATTTGTAAACAAAAATCAGGATTATGAGACATATCTCGTCCTGAAATAGGTTTACACTTTTTGTAAACAAAAACCAGGTTGGGTCATGTTGACAATTAACCCGGCAAAAAGTTATCATAAGACCTCTGGACGTTTCGACATTTCGACGTTTTGACGTTTTGACATTTCGACATTAATCCCACCGGTAAGGCAACCGTTGCGCTTTTAGTGCCTTCTATGTTGAAGAAATGCCCTTTATGGTAAAGAAAGCCGTGACTTATTCGTGGTTTTTTTATAATTTTGCCGGTTTAAAAAACGATTTACTTTCTGAAAAACAGTGCAGTTGCCCCTGTTTTCGGATACCGGGATCGTCAATCATATTAAAATAACCATGTCTGAATACAGAGAATATCCTTCGCTGGACCTTCCCCGTTTGGGGGAGGAGATCAGCGCTTACTGGGAAGAAAACAAGGTTTTTGAGCAAAGCCTCCGGCTGCGCCAGGGCAGCGAGCCCTGGGTGTTTTACGAGGGGCCGCCCTCTGCGAACGGCTTGCCGGGCATCCACCACGTGATGGCCCGTGCCATTAAAGATATCTTCTGCCGCTACCGCACCCAGAAGGGCTATTACGTGAAACGCAAGGCCGGATGGGACACCCACGGGCTGCCCGTTGAGATCGGCGTCGAAAAGCTACTGGGCATTACCAAAGAAGACATTGGCAAGACGATTTCCATAGAAGAATACAACCAGGCGTGCCGCAAGGATGTGATGAAATACAAGGACACCTGGGACGAGCTGACCCGTATCATGGGGTACTGGCTTGACCTGAGTGATCCTTATATCACTTTCGACAACAAATACATTGAAACCGTATGGTACCTTCTCAGCAAGTTGTATGAGAAGGGCTTGTTGTACAAGGGGTACAGCATCCAGCCTTATTCTCCCGCGGCCGGCACGGGCCTCAGCACGCACGAGCTGAATCAGCCCGGCTGCTACCGCAACGTTAAAGACAACTCGCTTACCGCCCAGTTTAAGGTGATACGTAACGAGCAGTCGGAGTTCCTTTTTGACGACGACGAAGAGGTCTTTCTGCTGGCCTGGACCACCACACCCTGGACGCTTCCCAGCAACACCGGCCTGGCTGTTGGCAAAGACATCGAATACGTGAAGGTGCAGACCTTCAACGCATACACCCATAAGCCCATCTTCGTGGTGATCGCCCGGGAACTGATGGACAGCTTCTTTAACCCGAAGCACGCGGATATGGAGCTGGAAGACTACCAGCCGGGGCAGAAAAAGATCCCCTACAAAGTGGTGGGAAGCTACCAAGGCGTGCGGTTTGAAAACATCCGCTACGAGCAGCTCCTGCCCTATGCGCAGCCGGAAGATGGAGATCCATTCCGCGTGGTGCTGGGCGACTTTGTGACCACCGAAGAAGGAACCGGCGTGGTACACATCGCTCCCAGCTTTGGTGCCGACGACTACAAGGTCGGCCAGCAGTATGCCCTGGGGTCGCTTACCATGGTAGACAAGAAGGGCCGTTTTGTTGATGAGATGGGTGAGTTTGCCGGGCGCTTCGTTAAGCCCGAGTACATCACTGAAAATGATGAGCCGGAAGAGCGCCCCGTCGATGTCGACATCATCATCAAACTGAAAACCGAAAACAGGGCTTTCAAAGCCGAAAAATACGAGCACTCCTACCCGCATTGCTGGCGTACCGACAAGCCCATTTTGTATTATCCGCTCGATTCGTGGTTCATACGGTCTACGGCCATCAAAGACAGGCTGATAGAGCTTAACAAGACCATCAAGTGGAAGCCGGAGAGCACCGGGACCGGCAGGTTCGGCAACTGGCTGGAAAACCTGCAGGACTGGAACCTGAGCCGCTCCCGTTACTGGGGCATCCCTCTCCCCATCTGGATGACAGAAGACAGGGAGGAGCAGGTGTGCATAGGAAGCGCGCGGCAGCTCAAAGAGGCCATTGAACAATCGGTGGAGGCCGGGTTCATGAAGGACAACCCGATGAAGGACTTTGATCCCGCCGACATGTCGGAGGAGAACTACAGGCGTTTCGACCTGCACCGGCCTTTTGTGGACGACGTGGTGCTGGTATCGCCGTCGGGGAAAAAGATGTATCGCGAGCAGGACCTTATCGACGTCTGGTTTGACAGCGGCGCCATGCCGTATGCGCAATACCACTACCCTTTTGAGAACCGGCAGCTCTTTGATGACAACTTCCCGGCAGATTTCATTGCCGAAGGGGTGGATCAGACGAGGGGATGGTTTTTCACCCTGCACGCCATCGCCACCATGATATCCGACTCTGTTGCTTTCAAAGCCGTGGTCTCCAACGGCCTGGTGCTCGACAAAGAGGGCAACAAGATGTCGAAGCGCCTCGGCAATGCGATCGACCCGTTTGAAACCATAAAAAAATACGGCCCCGACGCCACGCGGTGGTATATGATCAACAACGCGCAGCCCTGGGACAATTTGAAGTTTGACCTTGAGGGTGTGGAAGAGGTGCGCCGCAAGTTTTTCGGCACCCTGTACAACACCTATGCCTTTTTCGCCCTGTATGCCAACATCGACGGTTTTACATACAGCGAAGAGGAGGTGCCGTATGAGAAGCGGCCTGAGATCGACCGCTGGATCCTTTCGGAGCTGAACACCCTGATCAGGGAAACCGATGCCTGTTACGAAGATTTTGAGCCCACCCGTGCCAGCCGGCTGATCCATGCCTTTGTCGACGAGCACCTGAGCAACTGGTACGTGCGCCTCTGCCGCCGCCGTTTCTGGAAAGGAGACTACACGCGCGACAAGATCTCTGCCTACCAGACCCTCTATCGCTGCCTCGAAGTGCTGGCCATGCTTTCGGCACCGATAGCACCCTTCTTCAGCGAGAGGATCTTCCTGGACCTGAACAAGGTTACCGGCAGATACAAGGTGGGGTCGGTACATCTTACCGATTACCCGGAAGCAGACCCGGCCATGATAGACAAAGACCTGGAAGAGCGCATGCAGCTGGCACAGAAGATCTCTTCGATGGTGCTGGCCCTCCGCAAGAAGGTCAACATCAGGGTGCGCCAGCCCCTGCAGAAGATCATGGTGCCCGTGCTTGACGAACGTTTCCGTGCGCAGCTGCAGGACGTTGAGCAGCTTATCCTGTCGGAGGTGAACGTGAAAGAGCTCGAATACCTCGACGACACATCGGGCGTGCTGGTGAAAAAGATCAAGCCGGACTTCAAGGCGCTGGGGCCGCGCTACGGCAAGATGATGAAGCACATTGCCGCACGCATCAACAGCTTCGGACAGGAAGAGATCCGGCAGATAGAGCAGGAAGGAAGGATAGCCATCGAGGTGGAAGGACAGGAGCTGGAGATCACCCTGGGCGATGTGGAGATCCTGTCGGAAGACATCCCCGGCTGGCTGGTCGCCAACGACGGCATGCTGACCGTGGCACTCGACATTACCGTAACAGACGAACTTCGCAACGAAGGCATCGCCAGGGAGCTCATCAACAGGATCCAAAACCTCAGGAAAGACAAGGGTTTTGAAGTTACCGACAAGATAGAGTTAAAAATAGAAAAGCACGATAATCTGACCGACGCTATTCTAAATAATAATGATTATATTTGTTCGGAAACACTTGCATCTGACCTATGTTATACCGATGAAATAAACGACGACGGCAAAGTCCATGTGGACCTGACCGGCGACCTTAAAACACATGTACTGATAAAAAAGAAATCAACAAAATAGGAAAGGACAAAAAGATGGAAAACAAGCGCGAGAAAACACGCTACTCAGATGAGGAACTCCAGGAGTTCAAAGATATCATCAACAAAAAGCTTGAAGAGGCCCGCGACGGACTGAAGCTTTTAACGGAAGCATATACCACGCAGAATGCCAACGACACGAACGACACTTCGCCGTCATTTAAAATCCTGGAGGAAGGCTCCCAGGTGCTGTCCAAAGAGGAGAACAGCCAGCTTGCCGCCCGGCAGCAGAAGTTTATCCGCGACCTTGAGAATGCGCTCATCCGCATTGAAAACGGCACCTATGGCATATGCCGCGTAACGGGCAAGCTCATCTCCAAGGAACGGCTCAGAAGCGTGCCTCACGCCACACTTAGCATAGAGGCCAAAATGAACCGCAAGCCCAACGAAACCTGATGGCAAGGCAAGTGCGCTACCCATGGCAACATTTCCGGCTGGTTTGAAAAGAAAACACATCCCCTGGATTGTAATATTCTTAGTGCTGTTGGCGGACCAGGTCTCCAAGATCCTGGTCAAGACCAATATGACCCTGGGGGAGAGCATCCCTGTTCTGGGGGACTGGTTCATCATCCATTTTACCGAAAATTACGGGATGGCATTCGGGCTGGAGTTTTCCGGGGAATACGGCAAACTCTTTCTCAGCCTTTTCCGTATCCTTGCCGTGGTGGTCATCGGCTGGTACCTGCACCGCCTGGTGGCCCGTTCCGCACATAAAGGGTTTATCGCCAGCGTTTCCCTGATCTTTGCCGGCGCCCTCGGAAATATTATCGACAGTGCCTTTTACGGATTGCTTTTCAGCGACAGTTTCGGCCAGGTAGCTTCCTTCCTGCCGGAAGAAGGGGGATATGGCAGCTTTTTGCACGGAAAGGTCGTCGACATGCTCTACTTTCCACTCATTACCGGCACGTTTCCTTCCTGGCTCCCAATATGGGGCGACCAGCCCTTTATCTTTTTCCGGCCGGTATTTAACATTGCCGACGCTTCCATCACCACGGGGGTGTTCCTGATCATTATCTTTCAGAAAAGGTTTTTTCTGTCCCAGCGCAAAAAGAAGACGAGCGAATCATCGCCAGCTGACCGCCGCGCCGATGGCAACGATGAGCCTGCACCGGTTTATGAAAACCTGGAAGAAAGCAATAAACCAGAGACCAAACAAAGCCAGAACACTTCCTCTCCTATATAAAAGAAGCCCTCCTTTTGTGAAAGTTGTTGGATAAAGGTCCGGGTTAGTGCGTAACCTGCAGCCGGTGTGTAAAAGTGCCTGAACCTGCAGTAACCTGTACAAAATACAGTCCGGCATTCAGGCTCCCAACGGCAAAAATGCTCTGTGTCTTCTGGCTGGAGCCAAGGCTTTCTTACACCATTTTCGAGGGATCCACCCACTTGTCGAAGTCCTCTCCGGACACCAGGCCCGAGCTGAGGGCGGCTTCTTTCAGGGTGATGCCTTTGGCGTAAGCCTGGCGGGCGATTTTTGCCGCGTTGTCGTAGCCAATGTGCGTGTTCAGTGCCGTGACGAGCATCAGCGAGTTGCTGAGGTGCTGTGCGATGCGTTCTGTGTCGGCTTCGATGCCGGCCACGCACCTGTCGGTAAAGCTCACACAGGCGTCGGCCATCAGCCGCGCCGACTGCAACAGGTTGTATATCATCACGGGCTTGAACACATTCAGCTGGAGGTGCCCGTTCATCCCTCCCGTCGTGATGGCGGTGTCGTTCCCGGCAATTTGTGCCGCCACCATGGTCATGGCTTCCGGCTGGGTAGGATTTACTTTGCCCGGCATGATGGAGCTTCCCGGCTCGTTGGCAGGCAGGCGGATCTCTCCCAATCCGCAGCGTGGCCCGGAGGCGAGCAGGCGGATGTCGTTGGCTATCTTCATCAGGCTGACCGCCAGCACTTTGAGCGCGCCGCTGGTTTTCACCACCGCGTCGTGGGCCGCCAGGGCCTCAAACTTATTCGCCGCGGTGACATAGGGTTTGCCGGTCAGCTCAGCGATCTTTGCGGCCACCTGTTGGTCGAAGCCTTCCGGGGCGTTGATGCCTGTTCCCACGGCTGTCCCTCCCAGGGCGAGCTCGCGCAGGTGATCCATTACATGGTGCAGGTTCTCCATCCCGTGGTCGAGCTGCGACACAAAACCGGAAAACTCCTGCCCAAGGGTCAGGGGGGTGGCATCCATAAGGTGTGTCCTTCCTATCTTAACGATCTCATCAAAGGCATCGGACTTCTCCGCCAGTGCCTTGCGCAGCTTTTGCAGGGCGGGAAGGGTATTGCCGGTGATGAAGGAATAGGCCGCCATGTGCATCGCGGTGGGGAAGGTGTCGTTCGACGACTGCGACTTGTTCACGTGGTCGTTGGGGTGCACCCGTTTCTTTGCGTCGCTGAGATCGCCGCCCAGGATGATGTGCGCGCGGTTGGCAACCACCTCGTTCACGTTCATGTTGGTCTGGGTGCCGCTCCCTGTCTGCCAGACCACCAGCGGGAAATGGTCGTCGAGCTGTCCTGATTCCACTTCTTCGCAGGCTTCCACGATAGCCTGTGCCAGGTCACCGGGCAGCAGCCCCATGGAATGATTTATGAGGGCAGCAGCCTTTTTCAGGGTGCCGAAGGCCCTGATCACCTCCAAAGGCATCTTTTCCTCCCCGATCTTAAAGTTTGCGATGGCTCTTTGCGTCTGGGCGCCCCAAAGCCTGCCGGCCGGCACCTCTACAGGCCCAAGCGTGTCGTGTTCGATTCTGTTCATACGTCCTTTATTNAATGGTANAACCCATTTAATGATTAAAACGGTGAATTTGTTTAATCTAAAAATGATGAAAATGAAAAATGAAAAGCTATTGGCAATTAGCTTTTGGCTATTGGCAAGAAAGCCAAAAAATAGACAATCAGGGGAGTGATTGTTTTGACATTTCGACGTTTCGACATTTTGACTTTTTGACATTAATTCAAAAAGCTGAAGCCTCCCATCACATGCTATAGAAGTCGTTTCCTTTGTCGTCCACCAGGATGAACGCGGGGAACTTCTCCACTTCGATTTTGTAGATGGCTTCCATTCCCAGTTCGGGATATTCGAGCAGTTCTACTTTCCGGATGTTTTCCTGCGCCAGGATGGCTGCCGGGCCGCCGATACTGCCGAGGTAGAAGCCGCCGTACTTGTTGCAGGCGTCGGTGACGGCCTGGCTGCGGTTTCCTTTGGCGATCATCACCATGCTTCCGCCGTGTTTCTGGAAGAGGTCGACGTAAGAGTCCATCCGTCCGGCCGTTGTCGGCCCGAAGGATCCTGAGGGCATGCCTTCCGGGGTTTTCGCAGGGCCGGCATAATATATCGGGTGGTCTTTGATGTAGCCGGGCAGCCCTTCACCAGATTCCAGGCGCTCTTTGAGCTTCGCATGGGCGATGTCGCGTCCCACGATGATGGTGCCATTGAGCGACAGGCGTGTTCCTACCGGGTGTTTTGTAAGCTCTCCAAGAATTTTTTCCATGGGCTGGTTGAGGTCGATCTCCACGGCCCCTGCCGTATCGTCCTTTTTCGCGGAATTTTTCAGGAATGTACTGGCCGGGGTTGTCTTCCAGTTTCTCTATCCAGATGCCGTCCTTGTTGATTTTCGTTTTGATGTTTCTGTCGGCGGCGCAGGAGACGCCCATGCCGACGGGGCAGGAAGCGCCGTGCCGGGGCAGGCGGATCACCCGGATGTCGAGGGCAAAATACTTTCCGCCGAACTGGGCGCCGATGCCGAGATTGTACGCTGCTTCCAGCACCTTTTGTTCCATTTCCCTGTCGCGGAAGGCCTGTCCGCCTTCGTTCCCTGTTTCGGGAAGGTCGTCGAGGTATTTCGCCGATGCCAGCTTAACGGCCTTCAGCGTGTTTTCTGCCGAGGTGCCTCCCACCACGAATGCCACGTGGTAGGGCGGACATGCTGCTGTCCCCAGCGACCTGAGCTTGTCGACCAGGAAGGCCTCCAGCTTTTCGGGGTTCAGCAGGGCCTTGGTCTGCTGGTACAGGGCGGTTTTGTTGGCCGATCCGCCGCCTTTGGCCATGAAGAGAAAGTTGTACTCCTTGCCATCCACGGCTTCGATGTCGATTTGTGCCGGCAGGTTGGTACGGGAGTTTTGTTCTTTGTACATGTCGAGGGGAATAATTTGCGAGTAGCGCAGGTTCTCCTCCGTATACACGTTGTAAACACCTTTCGACAGGGCTTCGGCGTCGCCTCCGCCTGTCCAGACCTGCTGACCTTTTTTCCCCATGATGGTGGCTGTGCCGGTGTCCTGGCAATAGGGCAGCTGGCCTTTAGCAGATATCTCGGCGTTGCGCAACATGGTAAGCGCCACGTACTTGTCGTTATCGCTGGCCTCGTCGTCTTCCAGTATGGCAGCCAGCTGTTTTATGTGATCCGTGCGCAGCATGAACGACACATCCCTGAGGGCAGTCTGGGCCATCCTGGTAAGGCCGGCGGGATCAACACGCAACACAGGTGCGCCGTTAAAGGTGTCGAGCGACACATGATCCCGGCTAAGGAGGTAATAGCCGGTTTGGTCTTCTTTCAGCGGGAAGGGCTTTTGGTAAGCAAATTCAGGTGTTTTCATAGAGGGATGGGTTTTGGTTTGTAAGGGATTACGAAATATACAATTTTTCGACTAATTCACCAAAAAAGAGGGCGACATTTCCATCCTTCTTGTGTTTCAAAATTCTATACCTTTGCATGGTATGGAAACACAACGTCAACAGAGGGTCTCCCGTCTGATACAGAAAGACCTGGGAGAGATTTTGCAGTTGTCGGGCAGGGAATGGTTTCCCGGCGCCATGATAACGGTCACAAAGGTATATGTAACGGCTGATCTGGGGATTGCAAAGGTATATCTGAGCATTTTCGGAAAAGATGCGAAAGACGTCATCAGGCAGGTGGAGGCCAGGGGGGGTGAGATCCGCAGGCAGCTTGGAAACAGGGTGAAAAATCAGTTGCGCCAGGTTCCTGAGCTTCGCTTTTTCGTTGACGACAGCCTGGACTACATTGACAATATCGACAAGTTAATCAACCAGTAGCTGTCCTGCCATGCAATACGAACCTGTGAAGCAACGCCTTGGAAAGCTGTTCGGCCGGTATCTGTTTACACGCAGGGTTTTTTACCGCTTGCTTGACATCCTGTTGCTGCGCACCTGGCACGTGCACCGTGAGCTGCGCCGTTACGGCTGCGCCAACAGGGGAAAAGCCCTCAGGGTGCTCGATGCAGGCAGCGGGCTGGGGCAGTACAGCTGGTACCTGGCACGCAGGTTCCCCTCTTGGGACATCACGGCAACAGACATTAACGAGGAGGCCATCAGCGACAGCCAGGACTTTTTCCGGAGGTCGGGCGTGACGAACGTGTCGTTCCGCACCGGTGACCTGGCAGAGTTTGTTGAGCCCGGCACGTACGACCTGGTTCTTTCTGTAGATGTGATGGAACACATTGAAGAAGACACCAGGGTGTTTCAAAACCTCTGCCGCTCGATGAAGCCGGGAGGAATGCTGCTTATCAGCACCCCGTCGGACCAGGGGGGCAGCGACGTGCACGGCACGGGCGAGCAGTCGTTCATTGAAGAGCACGTGAGGGATGGCTACAACAGGGATGAGATTGAAAAAAAGCTGAAGGACGCGGGCTTTCATTACGTTGAGAGCAAATACACTTATGGGAAGCCCGGGAGCGTGGCGTGGCGCATTTCCATGAAATATCCCATCACCTGGCTGGGGCGTTTCAGGGGGGCCTTGCTGATTTTGCCCTTCTATTACCTGATAACAATGCCGCTGGTACTGGCGTTAAATCTATGGGATGTAAAAGCCAGGCATGACAAAGGCACCGGCCTGCTGGTAAAGGCGTTCAAGGCAGAAGATAGTGACGCATCGCGATAATCCCATTATGGGCGCTGACGCTGAACCTGTGGGACACAAAAGCTTCCCACAAAAAAGGAACAGGCCCGCTGGTAAAGGCCTTTAATGCAGAAGATAGTGACACATCACGATAATCCCATTACGGGCGCTGGCGCTGAACCTGTGGGACACAAAAGCTTCCCACAAAAAAGGAACAGGCCCGCTGGTAAAGGCCAGAAGTTTCGCACACATTGTAATGTTTTTATTATCAACAACATAACGAATCAAATTATAAACACATAAAAACAAATCTTGGTGAAATCTTTGTGTCTTTGAGCCTTAGTGGCATTTTATTTTGCACCAAGGCTCAAAGGCACTAAGGTTCATCAAGCATTAAAGATAAAACACATTAAATCATGAAGTTAGATATCTATGAAAACATGCGAAACTTCTGTAAAGACATTCAATGCATAATACCGCAAGCCATATGCAAAAAAAGTGTAGGTTTGCATGGAAGAAACACACATGACGGGTTTTTTGACACACAAGAGGATAATTATTCTGACGTTTCGACATTTTGACAATTTGACATTAACTATAAACACTTGAACTCCATAATTATGGCACACACGTTATTGTTTTCTCCGGGGCCAACGGAGATCATCCTCATCATCCTGGCCATCCTGCTTTTGTTTGGTGGCAGAAAGATCCCTGAGCTTATGCGGGGACTTGGAAAGGGCATGAAAGAATTTAAGAATGCACAGAAAGAAGAAGATGATGATGGAAAAAAGCCTTCGGAAGATAAGCCTGCCGAAAAGAAGGACGATTAAGTGCGTTCTGGCAATCCTGGCCTTTGGTGTGGGCTCAGGCCTGTTTTTTGACGATCCTCTCGCGGCGCAGGTGCCGCCTCCGCCCGAAGGGGAAGTGGAGGAAGTGCCTGACGGGTTTGCCATTGCTCCCGATGACCCTGTTGCAGTCATGCTCGACAGCCTTGCGCTGCTGAAGGTGTTTGAGGCAACGGACCGGCATGCTGAGAGGGTGGTGGAACGAAAGCACAATTTCCCTGCAGGGTTTGTACCGGCTTACTCCGACTCCGTCTACGCGCATCGTATCGCCCGGCTCGACGCTTACTCCCCTTTCCACTTTGTATACAACAGCCACGTCCAGACTTTTATCAACCTGTACGCGAGGAACCGCCGCGAGCTTACCGAGCGCATGTTGGGCCTGGGGCACCTGTACTTCCCTATGTTTGAAGAGCAGCTCGACCGGCACAATTTACCGCTGGAGCTAAAATACCTTGCGGTTGTTGAGTCAGCGTTGAACCCTACGGCGCGCTCCAGGGTGGGAGCAACAGGATTGTGGCAGTTCATGTACCACACCGGCCGGCTATACGGGCTGGAGGTGAACAGCTATGTTGATCACAGGGCCGACCCCCTGAAGTCGACCGTTGCAGCCTGCCAATACCTGGGCGACCTTTACGATATTTACGGGGACTGGTCGCTGGCACTCGCTGCGTACAATGCAGGCCCGGGAACGGTAAACAGGGCAATCAGGCGGGCCGGGGGTGTTAAGGACTTTTGGCTGATACGGCATTTCCTGCCCCGCGAGACGCGCAACTTCGTGCCGGCCTTCATTGCAGTCACCTATGTGATGGAGCACGCCGAAGACCATAACCTGTACGCTATGCCCCCTGTATACACCCACAACGACGTGGACACCATAGCCGTTGAACGGGAGCTGAGCCTGCGGCACATCAGTACTTTGATGGATATCCCCCTGGATCACCTGAGATATCTCAATCCCACTTTCAGGCAGAACATCATCCCCCACAACGCCGACAATCCTTACCTGTTGCGGTTGCCCGCCTCGCGCTCCGGGGATTTCCTGGCTAATGCCGAGGCCATTTACAACTACCGTACACCGGAAGAGATCAGGCAGGAGGAGAAGGCCGCCCGGCTGGCAGAAACCACCGTTCACGTGGTTCGCAGCGGAGAGGTCCTGGGCAGTATCGCGCGCAGGTATGGCACATCGGTGCGCGAGATCCAGCAGCTTAACAACATGCGGGGTACGCTTATCCGGCCCGGGCAGCGTTTGGTGGTAAGGGCTCCGGCAGCTGCTCCGGCACCCGGAAGGGCCAACGTCCACGTGGTTCGCAGGGGAGAAACCCTCGGGACCATAGCCCGCCGCTATAATATCAGCGTAGAACAGCTGCAGCAATGGAACAACCTCAGCGGCACCCTGATCCGTGCCGGACAGCACCTGGTGGTGCAGCCCCCGGAGCCGAGCGCCAGCCGGTAGCGGGGAGCTGAGCGCCGGGCAATTGGTACTCGTGATTACATTGGTTTGAGAATTGGAGTTTCCCGGGTGCTTGCCTTTGTTCAGGGTGGAGTATATGTTCAGGTTTTCAGCGGGTTGCGGATATAAAGCCGTGAACGGCCAACAGGAGCCGCAGCACCCGGGCTGCGGGGATGGATATCCGAAACCCACTTCAAGCGTCTTTGGCATATATTTTGTATTTTAGGAAACAGAAAACAGAATCCTTCTGAATAGCAGAACAAACCATTCTTTAATAAAGACCATAACCATGAAAACCATAAGCTTGTTACACCCGGGAAGAGTTGTATTGCTGTCTTTCCTGCTCCTTGCTTTTGCTGCCTGCGAGGTGAGGGACCGGCCGGACAAGCCGTCGGCCAGCGGGCGTGCCGGTGAGTTGCTTGCCGTGATGGACCAATCGCTTTGGGAAGGCAAGGTGGGAACCACCTTCCAGGACGTTTTCAGGGCGCCCATCAGCACCCTCAACCAGCCGGAGCCCATGTTCAACGTCATCTTCATACCGAAAAGAAACTTCGGCAGTGTTTTTGAGACACACCGTCATATCTTCATGCTCGATGTTGACGAGACCCTGGAATCACCACGCATAGAGTTTAATCGCGATGTATGGTCGTTCCCGCAAATGGTGGTGAGGGTTACCGCACCGTCGCAGGAATCGGCCGTACGTATCATTCGCAATAACGACGAGCAGTTTTTCGACCGCTTTCTCGAAGTGGAATACCTGCGACTGGAAAATGCCTACAGGCGGATGTTGCAGACATCATCCCACCGGACGGTTAAAAACCTCTTCGGTGTCGACATGGCCATTCCGGAAGGATATTTTGTTGCGTCAGAGGGAGATAATTTCGTCTGGCTGCGCAAATCTGCCACCAATGAAGAGTTCGACCAGGCGGTGATGATATGGACTTTGGATTATACCGATCCGGCTGTCGATTTTGACGAGAATGTGATCTGGGCGCGGCGCGACTCAATCACCCGCATCTATATCCCGGGCCAGTTTCCCGGCTCTTACATGACCACATACAACACCGAGCCCATGAAGCTCAGACCGGAATTCCGCGAGGTGAACTTTAACGGCAG
>SL_5KL_010_SEDDRAFT_10001278_pt1 | contig 15309 bp, 17 predicted proteins | sample SodLakKL_010_SED_FD_9118 | JGI IMG/M metagenome (IMG submission 9118)
GTCGACGCCGTGGTTCGGTTTTAACCAGTAGTTAAGACGTTTTTAATCGATATCTAAGTAGTCGACGCCTACTGCAGGAGTTTCGGCTCACAACGTGCTCGCTGTGTTGTTCACCTGAAAACGCGGTGGGACAGGGATTCGAACTCACTCACAAATCAGAGATTTGTTCACTGCTCGAATCCCATCGGCCGCAACAGCCGCTCGCGGACGTTGCTCGCGGTAGAATGCGGTGGGACAGGGATTCGAACCCTGGAGGCCAAAGGCCACCTGCTTTCAAGGCAGGCGCAATAGTCCACTCTGCCATCCCACCCTCGCCCAACTGTGAGCGGTCGACCGTCAAAACGGTTCTGGTCTACGCGTTCGAGTCGACGACGAGTTCCGGTCCAGTCTCACCGTCGACCACATCGATTCCACGGTTGTAGACGAACTCGGCGGTGTACTCGGGGACGATTCGTTCAGCAGTAACGCGTGCTCGGAGTAATGGGACGAATGACAGTAGATCTTCTTTAGTCTCGACTCGCGGCGTCAGCTGGAGGAACTCCGTTTCGAGGCCAGCATCGGCTGCCCGATTTGACAGCCGCTGGAGGTCGATACCGGCGAAGCTATCGGTGAAATCGATTGGCTCGCTGAAGCCAGCGTAGTAGCTGCGTCCCTCGGTTGCAGGACCGATAACGACCTGATTGGTTCGGAGTTTCATCGCCGCGCTATCGACGAGCAGTCGACTCATCAGCGGCGCAGTCGCGAAAACAACCGCCGCAGAGGACACACCCTCTGTCTCAAGCAAGTGGGTAATCGTGTTGCCTGCGCGCGCCGAGACGGTCGAGCCGACCTGCGGTTCGAATCGTACGTCAGAAACGTCATCGAGCGTGTCGACGGCGATCGAACGGAGCTCAGCAGCTGAGTCAATGTCGGTCCGGTAGGCGGCCGGTAGCTGATCGTCGGCTAAATAGTTGACAAGCAACTCGCCACCAGAACGGTCGACGGCCAGCAGTGTATCCCTGAGCATTGCCTCATAGCAGTCAGCGACGGCCTGTTCGTCCAACGGCGTCGTCTCGACCAGTTCAGGTAGCACCAATCCCGGACGAGGCGGCTGTGCGAGAACAGCGATTACAGTCATATTCAACCATTGGGCGGTGACGTCTTGAACGCGATGATACAGCCTGCCGAAACCGTACCCTCAAGACGGACCATCCGCTGGCAGGAACTCACTACAAACACCGAAACGGAGCTACCGGCTCTGTCGACCTTTGGTCTGTCTGTAATCGCGTGAGAAGACGTTCTCCATGACGTGTTCGATGAACGCCTCGCTGTCCGTTTCAGTCTGGTCTTCTAATTCGAGCATTGGAATAAGCTCGAATCCCCGCCCCCTGATCGTCGTCGCGTGCTCGGTTTCGATATCGAAGCTTTCGGGTTTGCGCGTGGTGTACTCCATGGCNAGCGATTCGAGAACGCGCTGGCCGATNGGGACGATAATCTGNGGGTTGATCATCCGGATTTCGGCGTTGAGATACGGCTCGCAGGTGTCGACCTCCTGGCTTGTGGGTCGACGTTCAGAATTTCGACACCGCGTGAGATACGTACAAAAGGCATTCTGCATGTCTGGGTTGGCTGCCTCTGGCTCCGAACGGACAAAGCCGAGTTCACCCAAAATCCACTGGAGTCGACGGCCTGTCTCGTCGCCAGTAAACGGGATCCCGCTTTTGTCGGCTCCTTCGTGCGGGCGTTCGGCGATAAACAGGAACTCACCACCGACGTCACCATAGCCGTGAACGACGTTGGTGCGGCTTTCGCAGAGCCCACAGTTGGTACACTGCTCGTCCATGCCGAAAGGGTTCTCTGGGTCGGGCTGATGTGCGTCCACAGTCGGTGGTAGGTGCCGGAAAACAAAACCGTACGGGTGCACCGGTAGTTTAGAAACCGACTAACACAAGCGCCTGGTCGGCCTGCTCGGCGAACTCTTCGAGTTCCGGACCGTAGACGGTGACAACGTACAGCAGTGCGAGCAAAATAGAGTTATACAGCCCGTGGATAAGTGCGACAACAGTCAAATTCTCGGTGTACTCATAAATTGCACCGAAAATTAACGAGCCGCCGAACAGCGCGACCATCGAGGCGGCGACCGATGCGACACCAGCACCACCGAAGCCGTGGGCCGGAATATGAATTAACGCAAAAATCACACTCGCGAGCGTGATAGCCGCCACAGGGCCAAACGACTCACGCAGTCGACGCTGGATAACACCGCGGTACAGCAACTCCTCAAAGGGGCCGACGATGAGAAACATCAGCGGTATCAGATACAAAAACAGCGTAGGATCGACATCACCAAGCCCGCCAAGGGCGTGCTCGGAGGGTTCGACACCTAACAGGAGACTCAACTGTGAGATCGTTGCCGTCACGAAAATAATGCCAAACGGCGCGACGATGATAATCGCAGCCTCAAGCAGTGTGGGTCGACGAATCGGGACGTACTCAAAGCCGCGGCCGGTTTTCCACAGATACAGCGCAGACAACCCACCCATCCCAACGACCTGTCCGATAAACAGCTCAAGGCTGATCAACGCGAATGGGGCGTCCGGAATCGGAACTCCCAGCCGTTGGCTGATCAAAAGTAGCGGCAGTAAGATGGCCAGCGAAACCACCGTTGCACCAAAGCCAAGCCCGACAGCGATACCAGTGGTTCGCAACTTCTTTCGCATTGAATTAGTCTCGGCCAGAGAATCAGGCTCACCGTCGACAGGTGTCGCCTCAGCGTGTTCCGCATCAGGGGCGTCGACCGACGTATCGTCTACAACAGGCTCATCGGCGTGTGTGTCGTCTTCCGGAGACGTCATCGTCGATCACCCTCTAGGTGGAACCCAGACAGAGACGGAGGAGACGGCGACTGAGGCGGGCGTTTCATGCGACATAGTAGCTGTGCGAGAAGCAAAAGTCCGTGGTTTCACGACAGAAAGGCCTCGTCGTAGCAGTCAGTCTGACCGTTGAAGTACATGCGACGCGGAAGTTCAGAGCCAGCCGGAAACGACAGCCACCCAGCCAAGCGTCATGAGCAGCCCGAGTCCGAACAGTCCGGAGTTTGCTATTTGGCTGTTTGCGTTGGCCAGCGACACCGAAACCGTCCGTCCCGAAAGCGGCCACAGATACGGTACCCCCGCAGGCGTGAGCGTATCAGCGAGCAGATGGGCGAGTACGGTAAGCGAGCCGATTGCAAAGCCGAACGTCGCAAGCGAGAAACTGCTTGAAATAACGCTCTCGGCGGCCGTCCCGACTGCCCAGCCAATCGCACCGACAACCCCGGCAAACAACAGCGAGTGGGTTGGCCCGCGGTGTTTGAGTATCGGGAGTCGGTGATCAATGTCGGGCAGCATCGTAAACCAGAGCATGAAAAGACCGCCGACGAACGCAAACAACGAATAGCCATTCGAAACCAGCGTGTAGCCAACCGGACCGAAAACAAGCAGCGAGACACCGAGATGGCCCTTTTTATACATACCGGTGGGTGGCCGGCAGGCAGGAAAAACGATTCGACTCGTCGACCGGGCGGCTATGGGTCAAACCCACATGAGAGAGCCACCCACGATGCTACGGTTTAACTGTACGGGGCCCCAATTACGAACGTGTCTGAAAACTCAGGGAGGAAGAACCTCCGCATGCCGAACGATGATGAGATGTTTGCAGTCGTCACCGATATGCTCGGCGGTGGCCGAGTCCGACTCCGGTGTAACGACGGCAAAGAACGAATGGGCCGCATTCCCGGCCGAATGCGATTCCGCACGTGGATTAACGAGGACGATGTCGTGCTTATTGAACCGTGGGACTGGCAGGACGAGAAAGCGGACGTCGAATGGCGCTACGACAGCCAGGACGCCCAACAGCTGCGCGACGAAGGTCACATCAACTAACGCGCCTTTTTAACCTGATACGGTAGCCGGAACTACGCAGCCCCAGCGGTAGCACTGCGAAGCGTGCGACTCAGTCGTCTGACCGTGTTGTCGTCCCTATCGGATTCGACTCCTTTCTGGAGGCGACAGTGCTGTCGACTGTAGTCGACGAGTCCACCATATCGTCGGCAGTTTTGATAGCTTCTTCAATCGGCGGGAACGAAAGCGTGACAACCGAGCCGTGTGTCTCTTTGGTTTCAATCGTGAGCTCGCCGTCCATTCCCTCGACGATCCATTTGACCAGCCACAGTCCAAGCCCGCTGATGTGTTCGAGCGGCGTCTCGATGCCGGCGGTGATAACCCGTCGTTCGGCCTCTGGAATGCCCGAGCCGTTGTCACTCACCGTGAGTTCGATCTGTCCGGACTCCTGGGAGTAGCCTGCGACGATGTCGACTTCCGGCGTCGGCCTGTTGTTATGTTCAAGCGCGTTCTCAATGAGGTTTGCAACTGCGGTTCGGATAAGCGTATCACCCCAAATCGAGACGTCTTCAAGCCGGGTTCGGATTGCGGCGTCGGGATACGTTTCGTGAATCGATTGGGTCTCTTCGCGGACGATCCGGGTAAGTTCAATCCGCTGGAACTCCCGATTTCGACCGTGTAGTCGCTGGTCGATTTTGCGGACCTTTTCGCCGAGCTGAACGAGATTGCTCGCTTTCTGTTCGATCGTCTTGGCGTGGCGAACCCGGTCGTCATCAAGCGTTTCGGCCAGAATCTGAGCGTGGCCGACAACGACGTTCATATCGTTTCTGAGGTCATGTCTGAGCACCCGGTTCATGACGCGTCGACGCTGCTGGTGACGATATCGCTCGGTGATATCGCGCGTTGTGACGATAACGCCATCAGTGGCTGGCGTTGAGTGGCTGCCGCGGACCGTTGTTTCGACCATTCGCCAGTCACCGTCGCCGGTTTTGAGTCGATACTCCGAGTGAACAACCTCATCGGTGCCGGTGACAGCTGCTATTTCGGTGGCGAGAGATTCGGTATCGTCGGTATGAAACAGCGTTTCGATATCCCGGCCGACGAGTTCGAGTTGGGTGTAGTTCAGTTCAGCTTCGGCCGAGGGGCTCGCATACGAGATCTGGCCGTTCGGCTCAGTGATCAGCACGACATCGCTGGTGTGTTCGATAACGGCCTGAAGTTCGAGTTCGTGTTCACGCTGGGTTGTTACATCGCGGAACACCAACAGCTGGCCTTCGACGGCCGTCTCAACCGGCACCGGTTCGGTGCTCACAATGAACTGTTTGTCGTCAAGAATCAACTCGACGCCAAGCGGGTGCGGCCGAAGCTGGCCACTGCCATCCGTTCGGAGGTCATCGTCACTGTCCGGCCGCCTCGACAGCCGGTGGTCCGGCAATCCCTCGTCGGTACAGAGCTGAAGAAGCTGTCCACCACAGGGCAGAACGCGTGCCGCATCACGGCCGATCACTGGTTCGGGAAGCGACAGCTGCTGGCGGGCGGCGGTGTTGGCGATCCGAATGCGGCCTTCGTCGTCGACCAAGACGACGCCGTCTTCCATTGTCGAAAGCACGCGGTTGCGTGCGGTCGGCAGCATATCGAACAGACGGTAGCGTCCAATCGCCACCAGCAACGCAATGTTCGAGAGGCCAAACAGCAACGGAGTCAACCCGAGAGAGACCGTCGACAGTTCGAAGAGCTGTTCGAGTGGCCCGACAATCGGAACCATGCCAGCACCGATAATCGCCAACAGTTGGGGGTGGTAGGCCGGATCAGTATCACCGAGCAGCCGAACCAACAACAGTAGCGCGATGTTCGCCAACACGAACAGATACGCCAGATGTAACACGAACAGCGGTCCGAGTTGGGGAACAACGCTTTCAAAGCCGCCGACAACGCCGACTGTCTCGCCGCTGACGAACAGTCCGTGTGAGGCAGTCGTTATGCCAGCCACCAGCATCACCGTCGGTTCGATAGCCAACAGCCCGAGCGTCGACCGGTTCAGCCATGCGTCGTGGCCTGTGTAGGCGAGCACAAATACAAACCACAATGTGATGTACGGAATTGCCCCGAACCACATCACTGCGAGTGCGTCATAGCTGTATGCGGGACCAGCCACAAGATACCCAGCAAAGCCAGCCGCCCACACCGCAGCCGCAAACAGCGTTGCAACAAACGAAAAGCGAACCAACCGCGATTGGGATTGGGACTGCCGGTAGGCGACAGCCGCAACAACTACCGAAAGCACTCCCGAAAAAATAGCAAGCTCAAAAACCGGGAGCATCGTATACATAGATTGGACGTCTCTCCCAGATGAATTCTGGTTATGTATTATTAATTTACATCGGTTTAAATTATCGTGGCTGAGAACCACTAATAGTCTCAGCCCAATGACACCGGTCACGTCATTTATACCGCCTCCAGTCATGAATACGGCTATATGCGCCTGCGTCGCCTCGTTCGCGGTCGAATCGATTGGCCCGAACTCGAAACCGTGGTTCGAACAATCGCCGAGCGGTACGATCGATCCGAGATCCACGTCCGGTTTCTGGAGGCTGACAACTGGCTGTCGACGCCAATGGTCGTCGACGAAGACCTGTTTGTGAAAGTCATCAGCAAGCAAAACACCATGGTTCACGCGCTGTTTACGACCGGCCGAAACATCGGAGCGTTTTCCAGCGGTACCGAGGGCTTCTTTGAGTCCTTCCAGACGCCCTACGAGATGGCTCGCCACGAACTGGAGGCGACCGAACGGATGCGAGAGCTGGGCGTCAACGCGCCCGAACCGATCGAGGCCTTCGAGGTCGGCGAGTACGGCGTTGTCGTGTTGGAGTATCTGCCGGATTTCCGGCCGCTCGATGAACTGACAGCAACCGAAACGACAGTGCCCAACGAGCTGTTTGCCTCACTCCGGACGCTTCACGATGCGGGGTTGGCCCATGGAGATCTGCGGGCCGAAAACGTCCTGATTCTCAACGACGAGCTGTACTTTATTGATGCGACAAACATCCGTACGGAAGGCCAACAGTCGATTCAGTCCTACGATGTGGCCTGTGGGCTCGCCGCCCTTGAGCCGCTGATCGGCGCGTCCGCGGCTGTGCAGGCGGCTTTAGGCGAGTACTCGGTTGCGGAGCTTCTGGCAGCACTTGATTTTCTGAGCTTCGTACGCATTCGGCCGGACCACGAGTTCGATTCTGCGAGTCTCACCAGCGAAATCGAAAAACGCGCCAGCAACAGTCGACGCCCCTAGCAGCCCGCAAGCGGTCAGTTATGCCCCATCAATCCACAAGCCAACAGAGCCGAGGCTCGCTGTCAAATGTGAGCACAACGGCAAGAGCGAACCGCCTTGTTTATCTGTAGAAAGGGTCAGTGCCCCCACACGACCCTTCTGTGCAGAGAGTACTGTGATACACAGTCCCCCATCTCTGCATACGAATTTAGGGAATAGAACGCTAAAAACAGTTTGATTGCGGGCAATAAATACGTATTCATTGACACGATGCACCACCGATACACACGTTCGTTCCGAGTACATGCAAGGCGGTTCGGTCGACGGATTGTAAACCGACCACTCTGCGTTCGAGACGGAACCCTCGAAAACTCACCGCTCAGGACTGCTGGCTGTGGTGACATCCAGCTCGTCGAGTGCGGTATCGATGATCGTCGCCTCGACGAGCTGGCGCTCTTCGGTCAACGGGTCATCGATCGATGCAAGCACCTCATGACTCCGTTTGAGCAGTCGACGTTCGAGTTTAGTCTGGTCAGGGACGTCCTTGGTCGCATTCAGCATGGCCTCGAAATCCTCACGAAGATCAAAGGAGGCATAGGCAACGTTGCACCGCGAAAGAGGGTGATGGCCTATATCGAGGGCGAGATCACGGACAAGGTTCCAGTCATCGTCGCAAAACTGGAGAGTGACAGGGCTGACGATATCTTGCCAAGCGATCGGCCCGCTGTTTTTCATCAACTGGACCGCCCGCGGAGGAACTTCGATTCGGCTTGTGGTTTGTGGATTCCCACAGAGACAACACGGGGTGTCGGTGCGCCCAGTGTACATACTCCATCTATGGAGGGAGACTGTATGGGTGTTACGTCGACAGCGCGATTGCAGAAAACAGGAGATCCCGGCTTTGCGGCTTATTTTCGGGCGTGAGCCTTCTCGAACCGATCCGGCGGCAGCCGTAAGTCGTCGAGATCCTGCCGCTGTTTGAGGTTGTAGACGACCTGCATAGTGTCGGTGGTCGGCGCGCCGTTACACGAGAGTCGAATCCCTTGGTCGAGAAAGGTATCCGACAGAATGTGGTCGACGAGTTGGGAGAGTTCGCCCTCACAGACCGAGACCGCACAGTTCGCACACGCTCCACCGCGGCAGGCGTAGGGCCACGCAAAGCCGTTGTGTTCGGCCGCCTCAAGCAGTGTTTCGTCGTCTTCGACCTCGAAAAAGCCGTAGTCGACCGGCGGCAGATCGGCGGCGGCGGCCTTCTCGAACAGATCCTCGTCGTCGAGCGCCCAGCCGTAGTCGTCGAGCACCTCATAGTTGAGATACTCGACTTCTGTGGGTTCGTCGTCCGGCTCCTGGTCGGCAACAACATCGGCGTGGTCGAGGCGCTCGTCGGGGTCGGCCTCGGTGAGCTGTTCGTAGGCGCGCTTGACGCGTTTGAACGCCGCCTCACTGCCACCGAGATCCGGATGTGTCTCTTTGACTCGCCGCCGGTAGGCGACCTTTATTTCGTCTTCGTCAGCATCAGAGTCTATTTCGAGAATATCATACGGAGACGCCATGAGAGGGTAGTAGCTGTCCAAACGGAGGGGTGCCACGAACCTTAAGCCGTCGACTTGCGTTGGGTCGAGCTTTTTAGGCACACAGAGCACGCAGAGTGCGTATGCCAACAACGGAGCGATCGGGGTGTGAGATCTACTACGAACGAACCGCGGGCGACCCGGACCGCGAGCCGGTCGTCTTAGTGGGTGATCTCGGCATGGGTGCTTGGCAGTGGGGCTGGCAGTATGCCGGGCTCACTGGACGCGATACCATCGTCTACGACCACCGCGGCAGCGGCCGGTCAGCAGAGCCGCCGGGGCCGTATACGATACGCGACCTCGTCGACGATTTCGAGGCTGTTCTCGGTGCGGAGTCGATCCCGCGGGCACATGTCGTCGGCTGCGGACTGGGCGGCTGCGTTGGGCTGGCGGTAGCTCGCCAAACGGGCCGGGTTCGGAGCCTCACGCTGCTCGGAACGCCGATTTCAGGCCCAGGGTACGACGCCTCCAAGCTACAGGCAAATCCTGCCGACAGCTCGGCACTCCGGACGTCGACCGAGACACTGCTGTCGGCAGCTTTCTGCGAGAGCCAACCCGAGGTAGTCGACCAGATACTTGAGTGGCGAGGCGACGAAGACGCCACGCCCGCCGCGCAAGATGCCCAGCAGGCAGCCGTCGAAGGGTTCGACGCCGAGCCACTGTACGAACTGACGCGGCCCGCGCTCGTGGTGGCTGGCGGTCAGGATACGGTTGTTGATAGCACTGAAAGCCGTCGACTGGCCGAGGATCTTCCGCGCGGCGAACTCCTAGAGTTTCCTGAGGCGGGCCATCTCGTGGGCGTCGAGCGGTCGGCCGCGCTCAACGACCGGCTGATTGAGTGGCTGGCTTCTGTCGAATCCTAGCGGTCAGCGAGACCGGCAGAACCCGCAGTCGGCGCAACCCACTTACACTCTCGTGGTCACAAACAGGTAATGAGACGACTTCGATTCGGGCTGCTGCAGGCGGCCCATGGCAACGAACACACAACCCGCAACTTCAGACGTGAGCTCGATGCCGATCTGGTCGAGTTCGACGTCAACAGCGGCCAGCTGCCGCCACACACCGATTTCGATGGGCTTGTCGTCACCGGCTCGCGGTCTTCGGTCTACTGGGATGACGATTGGATCGAACCGCTCGTCGAGTACGTTGCTGCGGCTGCCGCCGACGGCGTTCCCATCCTCGGGGTCTGTTACGGCCACCAAGTGCTCGCCGAAGCCCTCGGCGGCCGGGTTGCGGGAATGGACGACTTCGAACTCGGCTACAGCACTGTCGAGCAGATCGACGACGATCCCTTATTTGAGGGAGTGGGTGATTCATTTCGGGTCTTTACAAGCCACGGCGATACGGTCGTCGAACTCCCGCCGGCTGCGACACTTATCGCGCGAAACGAGTACGGCGTCCACGGCTTCCGCCGCGAGCACTGCTGGGGCGTGCAGTTCCATCCGGAGTACGATATGGAGACGGCCCGCGACATCGCCGAAAGCAAACGGGAGCGGTTGGGAGACCGGGTCGACCGTGTGCTTGCAGAGATCACACCCGAGCAGTACGAGGCCGCCTGCGAGGTCAAGCAGTTGTTCGAAAACTTCACACAGTATGCTCGCAAGCAGGCCGACCGGCGTACCAGAACCGAGGCAGCGGCCTAGACGGTCGATGGCTGACCGCAAGAACGCGCTTAAGTAGCCACCACACCAGCATTCGATAATGGCTATCGACCCGAATTTCGACGTGAACCGTGAGAAGGTGGGTGAAGAAAATGGCGTCGACGTCTGGGGGCCCGTCGACCCACCCGAAAAACTGGGCATTCACGGCACCCACGTCGCCGTTGATTACGACATCTGTTTTGCCGACGGCGCATGTCTGGAAAACTGTCCCGTGGATGTCTTTACGTGGGTTGATACCCCGGACCACCCCGAAAGCGACCGAAAGGTCGAACCCACCCGCGAAGACCAGTGTATCGACTGTATGCTGTGTGTGGATATCTGCCCGGTTGATGCGATCGATGTCGACGCCAGTCGGAAGTGAAAACATATTTTTCCCGTGTTAGCCGACAAGCCGAACAACTCCGGCGAGTCCCAACGCCACTGAACACAGGATGACCGGCAGGTCGACCCACCCGAATCGCAACGGCGGCAGCGTCGGATTCCACGACAGACACCGTGCCTGCATCGCGACCGACAGACGGTCGGCCCGTCGGAATGCCCGGTTCAGCCCGGCCGTCGTCAGTGTGATTATCCGCCTTCGAAGTGGTCGGTCAGTACCGAGTCGCACAGCGTTGGCCTCACGAATCGCGAGCAGATCCCGCTTGAGAACGGGTAAAAACCGTGCAACGAGTTCGATACCCAGACCCAAAAACTGACCAACTCGGCCGGGAACCGTCCGCTGAATTGCCGCCCGCGAATCGGTGATTGAGGTCGTCCGGATGTAGCCACCACAAACAACCAACACGAGCAGGTTTCGCAGGCTCGCCAGCGCGGGCTCTATGGCGTCTGTAGGAACGATCCAGGGCGAACCAAGGGAGAGCATTGCGACCAGCGGCGCAGCAACCAGAAACGGTAACACGAAGCGGTAGGCCCAGACGACACGTAGAGGGCTGGTCGAGCAAGCGGTCAGTGCCAGCAAGCCAAGCGTTCCGAAAAACAGCAGCCCACGCGGCGACGTATAGGCGAAAGCAGCAGCCGCAAAACAGAGTTGGAACAGGAGTTTGGTTCGCGGATCAAGCCGGTGGGCCAACGAATCGCCCGGCTGATAGACGAGCATGTTTACCTCGACCGCGAGGGGTTGGCCCGGTCGACGGACGAGTCGGCGTTGACTGGTGGAACGTACACATCCAGCGCCGTCAACTCATCGCGGGCGGCTGTAGCGTCGGTATCGAAAACGAGACGGCCAGTATCCATTCCGACCACACGGTCGGCATCGCTGATAATTCCCCGCAGGTCGTGGGTGACGACGATGATTGCAGTGCCGGCCGCATGGAGTGCTGCAAGCCGCGAACAAACTGCCCGGCGGGCAGGCTCGTCAAGACCCGTCAGCGGTTCATCGAGTAGCAAATAGTCGGGGTCCATCGCCAGCGCGCCCGCGATGGCGACGCGCTCACGTTCGCCGCCGGAGAGTTCGTCGATGCGTTCATCAGCTTGACCGTCGAGGTTGACCGCCGCCAGGGCGTCGTCGACGCGGCGCTGGATCTCGTCGGGCGACAACCCCAGATTCCGCGGTCCGAAGGCGACATCCGCCCGAACTGTCGCAGCCACAAAACTGTCGCGTGGCTCCTGAAACACCATACCGACGGCCTGGCGGGCGGCGACCAGATCCACTTCGACCAACTGGCCGTCGACCAGTACCTCGCCGCTTTCAGGCGTTTCGAGGCCGTTGAACGTCCGAACGAGCGTCGTCTTGCCGGAGCCGTTCGGGCCGACAAGCGCGACGTACTCACCACGGTCGACTGCCAGCGAGACGCCGTCGACGGCGGTTGTCTCGCCATACCGACAGACCACGTTTCGGGCTCGGAGCATCAGGCTGCTGCAATCGCATCGCTGCGGAGAATCCCGACGGCGGCAGCGACTTTGACCGCCTCAAACGGGATGAACGCGAGTGCCGAAACAATAAACGCCTCGGTGAATCCAACCGACTGGACCACCGCAAAGCCGGCCGTGCCCATTGCATAGATGATCACAGTGCCGACGAGCATCGCTCCGACCAGTCGTCCGAGGCCGACGGTGTTGTAATCACGCAGCTCAGTGCCGCCGTGGACGAGCAGACCGATAACGCATGCAGCGACGGGATACGACCAGAGATAGCCGACAGTCGGACTCGCCATCAGTTGGCCCAAACCGGCCGAGCCGCCGGCAAACACTGGGATACCGACTGCACCGGCAGCAAGGTAGAGCCCAAGCGCGCCAGGTCCCCAGACAGGTCCAAGCATAATTCCCGCAAGGAACACGCCGAGCACCTGGAGGGTGACGGGAATCCCCGGCGAAAGCGGATTGGGAAACGAGACGTACGAAAAGCCCGCGATCAGCGCGGCGAACAGCGCTGTACGGGCGATGTTGGCGACGACTTCGCCGTCGACCAACTCGACTGATTCGTTCGACGTTGCCATACCGACCGAACTTCGTAAACCCACTTCAAACGTTTGGTTTACGAACTGCCGTTCGGCGTCAGTGATCGCTTACAGTGACCGGTCGATGTATGTGAGAATCATCGACGGCTGAGAATGGAGACAGGTTTTTATACAGCGGCACTGTGTCTGGGGTCACTTATGGACGACAAAACCGCTGAACTCCGGGATATTTTCATCGAGACAACCGGCTCGGATACTGTCACCGAAAACCAGGCCGAATCGCCCGGTTCGTTAACCGACTCCGACCGGGATGTGAGCGAGCGGCTACGTGAGTTGATCGCCCGCATGCGTGAGCGGTATACGTTCGAAACCGCGTTCGATGATACGACGCTTTCGCAGATCGTCCAGGCCTACTACACCGACCACAGCGACCGAGAGATCGCCGCCGAACTCGACTGCGAGCCGCAGGCCGTCTTCGAAGCCCGACTCGATCTGCATCTCGTAAGTGAGGCCGACCGCAACGCCGAGTTCGAGCTTGATGATCTGCGTCGACTCATCGTCGAAGACGTGCCACTCTCCGAACGCGCCGACCGCCTCGATATCACCGACGAGACGGCACGCCACTACAGCGAGATACTGAAAGCGGATCTCCGCTCAACGCGAGCCAACGACCGATTTCGTGATGAGTTCGCCGAGCTGCTGACGGATTCGGATCTTACGGGCCAACTCGCCCGCGATGCGCGTAACGATGGCCTAAAAGACGCCACCGAGGATATCGAAACCGACGTCTCGTTTTAGGCGTTCGCCGGTGCTGTGCGGCGAATATTCAACTGAAGCGGTAGCGCGGAGTCCCCTACCTCAAGGAGCGACCAAAGGGAGCGAGTAGGTAGGGGAGGAGCGCGTTTGTATCGGGCACATAAACTAATCTATAACTAGCCACAATACTACATTGAAACTGTGGCAGACGACTACGTGCGTCGGACGGCAATCACTCGTCTCTCGATAGATGACGGGCAACGCGAGTTGCTTGAGAAAACCATCTCTGAGTGGATGCGTGGTTGCCAAATCGCCACGGACATGGCGTGGGGCAAGTGCAACACCAAGAGCGACGTACAACCCCTCGCCTACGATTCTGTGCGAGAACACACCGACCTCGGCAGTCAGCACGCGATTCTCGCCACCCACCAAGCCGCACAAGCCATCACCGGCTGTATCGAACGGAAGGCGAAGGGAAAGAAGGCCAGCAAGCCGACCTTTACCGCGCCCACGGTGAAGTACGACACCCGAACCATGACGCTGTTTGATGACGACACAGTTTCTCTCTCCACCACAGAGAGCCGCGTCCGGTGCGACCTTGCCCTTCCCGACGCCGACAATGGCTACCAACAGCAGTACCTCGACTCTGAGGAATGGAGCGTTACTGAAAGTACGCTCACCGCCCGCGATGGCAACTACTTCTTGCACATCGGCTTCCGCCGACCCAAGAACGATACCGAACAGGAAACCGCCGAGGACGGAACGGTTCTCGGGGTTGACCTCGGTATCGAAAACCTCGCTGTCACCAGCACCGCCTACTTCTTTAGCGGGCGAGAGCTAACCCACGACCTCCGCGAGTTCGAGAACGTACGCGCCGGACTCCAGCAGACAGGCACGCGAAGTGCCCACCGAACACTCGAGCAGTCGAGTGGCCGGGAACTTCGGTACATCCGCGACGTACTCCACCGGGCGTCGAACGCCATCATAGACGAAGCACTCCGATACGAGTGCGATGTAATCGCGTTCGAGGACCTGACCCACATCCGCGACCGCACGGGGGCGTCGTGGGGGCACAAGTGGGCATTTCGAACGCTGTACGAACACGTCGAGTACAAAGCCGAAGCGAAGGGGATTTCGGTGCAGCAGGTGGGTTCAGCGTACACGTCGAAACGGTGTGCCGAGTGTGGATTCACAGCCGACGAGAATCGCCTGAATCGAAGCGATTTCTGCTGTCAGAAGTGTGGGTCGGAAGCGAATGCAGACTACAACGCGGCAAAGAACATCGGTATGCGGTACGTCCGCCGAGGCCAACAGTCGTCTCGGCGGACGGGCAACAGTCAGCTTGCCCTGAAGTCCGGAACGGTGACACCGAGTGGCGGATTTACCGCCCACCCAGACGGGTTCGAGGTCGAGGACACGGACAAGTCCCACCCTCAACGAGCGAAGTCGTCAGACTGAGCGAAGTAGGGTGGNGTCGTTGACATACGAAAACGGAGACAGCGGCGGTATGCCGACGTTCAGTGATATGAGTCGGGCGGCCTACTGTCCCCGCCAACTGTACTACGCCCGCAGCGACGAAGACCGCGGGCCACCGGCAGAGACTATCGACCGCAAGCAGTTGGCATTTCGCTACGACGAACTCCGGACGGTCGACGACGAGACGCTCGCCGAGTTGCCGATCCGGTGTTCGCCGGCCGACTACCGAGCCGCCCTAGATGGGCTGTCGACCCGTCCCGACTGGGAACAACTGTGTGAGCCAGCCGAACGAAACTACGGCGTCGAGGGCAAGGACTGCCACGG
>SL_5KL_010_SEDDRAFT_10001279_pt1 | contig 15299 bp, 16 predicted proteins | sample SodLakKL_010_SED_FD_9118 | JGI IMG/M metagenome (IMG submission 9118)
GGAACGGGTGACCTCCTGCACCGCGTGTTCCGAACTCGCTCGGCGTCGTACGCAGACGGTCTTCGGAGTCGGCGATCCGAAAGCCAACTGGCTCTTCGTCGGCGAGGCACCCGGCTCCGAGGAAGACCGGCGCGGCGAGCCTTTCGTCGGCCGTGCCGGCCGCCTGCTGGACAACATGCTCGCCGCTCTGGGCCTTCGGCGTGGAGAAGACGTCTACATCGCCAATATCCTGAAATGCCGGCCGCCGGGAAACCGCGACCCGCTGCCGGCCGAGGCGGCTGCGTGCCGGTCGTTTCTGGACAGGCAGATCGACCTGATCGAACCCCGCGTCATCGTCGCGCTCGGCCGGGTCGCGGCACAGTCGCTCCTCGGCAGTGACGCGCCTCTCGGTCGACTGCGGGAACGGCAGCATGACTTCCGTGGCGTGCCGCTGGTGGTCACCTACCACCCGGCCTACCTGCTGCGTTCGCCGGCGGACAAGGCGAGGGCCTGGAGTGACCTGCTGTTGGCCCGCGCGCGGGCACTCGGGGACTGAGGTCGGCAACGCGATGGAAATGGGGTTCGCATCGCAGCAGAAGACCTACGGGCGCGGTCGGGAGGCCACCGCGACATGAGCGCATGCCTCGAACCCGAACCCACACTGCGCCGCATGCGGGCCCGCGATGTCGATCGGGTCATGCAGGTGGAGCGCGCCGCCTATCCTTTTCCCTGGACCGCGGGCATCTTCCGCGACTGCATGCGGGTCGGCTACGGCTGCTGGGTACTCGAATGCAAGCGTCGCCTGGTCGGCCACTCGGTGATCTCCATTGCGGCCGGTGAGGCACACCTGCTGAACCTCACCATCGATGTGGACCACCAGGGCCAGGGTCTGGGGCGCTTCCTGCTCCGCGGCATGGTCGCGAAGGCGCGCGACGAGGGGGTCGAGACTCTCTTCCTCGAGGCACGTCCGTCGAATCTTGCGGCGCTCGGCCTCTATCGCTCCGAGGGCTTCAGCCGGGTCGGTACGCGGCCCCGGTATTATCCCGGCGAGGAGGAGCGCGAGGACGCCTGGGTCTTTTCCATCCGGCCCTGACGACGAAAATCTGCCTCCCCCGCTTGCGGGGACAAATCCGCCGGGAGCGACTCGAACCGCCGGAGGCAGGCCCGAAGGGCGGCGGGCACGATGCCCGGAGTAACGGCTGGGGTGGGGCCGGGTCCAGCCACTCCGGCCGNCGNGCCCGCCGCCTGTCGGGCCCGCTTTTGCGGTTCATGGCAATGGCTACTATGATCTGGTGGTTCTTCAAGCCCTTGACGCTCCGACCTCGACCACCCCTGAAGAGGATGCTGGCATGATCAGGAATTTCCCCGCGCTTTCCCCCGTGTTCGTGCTTCTTGCGTCCATGTTCGCTGTTCCCGCTATGGCCCAGGCGCCCTCGGATGCAGAACGGCAGCAGGAGCTCCTGCAGATCTGGTACGAGATCCGGGAGGGGGTTGCCGAGAACGGCGACGTGGACGCAAAGTACGATGTCGGCGTCGCCAATTTCATCTCTCGCGGTACCCCGCAGGACAAGGGCCGGGCGGCCACGTGGTTTCAGCGTGCGGCCGACCGGGGCCACGCCGGCGCGCACTATTACCTCGGCTACATCTACGCGGCTGGCGACGGCCGCGATCCGGATCCCGTGAAGAGCCAGGAGCATTACCTGCGGGCGGCGGAGCTGGGGCACGCCGATGCCCAGTACCTGATCGGCATCCGTTATGCGAACGGCGAGGGTCTGCCCCGCGACGGTGCGGAGGCCGCGAAGTGGATGGCCCGCGCCGCCGACAAGGGTGTCGCCGGCGCCCAGTACTACATGGGACAGCTTCGCGAGATGGGACAGCCCGGCGTCGCGCGTCCGGATACCGCGGCGGCAATGCGGCTGTATCGGGAGGCTGCCGACCAGGGCCACGTCGCGGCGCGGAATCGGCTCGGCGAGCTGTACTTCTCCGGTCGCGGTGGTATCCGTCGGGATCTGGAGGAGGCCTACCTCTGGTTCACCCTGGCCGAAAACGACGAACGCGTCGATGCAGTCAGTCGACGCATGAACCGCAGCCAGCTGGCGGCGGCAAACGATCGCGTTGAGGCGCACCTGGCGGAACTGACCCGCTGAAAGGCCCCCGCCGCGAGGAGGGGCCGCATCGCCGACAGGGTTCGGCGTCCCGCAGGGGCCGGGGCGAACGCTGTGGGAGGCCCGGGACCCTTCAGCCCGGACCGGGGTCTGCGGGCTCGATGCGCAACTGCGCGAGGGAGGCGCGGGCCTGGCCCCCGCCGATGTCGGGAATGATGACCAGTTCCAGCACTGTTACCCCAGGCACACCGAGGTGGATATCCTCGGTTTCCCATCGCGCACCCGCGGGACTGAAGTTCCACTGCTGGCGCACCGTTTCGTGAAGGCTCTTGCCGCGGTCCGCTGACCAGCGCAGCACGAACTGCTGGGTGCGTTCCAGCTCCGTTTCCTCGAAATGAAGGCGGACCCGCCGGATACTCACCGGCTCCGGGAACACCAGCCGGATCGTCTGTTCCCCCGGCCCACCGGCCACCCACCCGTCGGGGGTGCCCGGGACGAGAGCGTGCTCGATCGGGTGCTCCGGATCCTCCGAGCTGATTTCGACCTCCGCGACCTTTTCGAGGTCCAGCCACTCGCCGTCCCTCTCATTGACGCCCCGCCGCTCTGGCTCCTCGAGGATTCGCTTGCGCATGTCTTCACACCTCCGGGATTGCTGAACCGGGCGGATCGGGCCTCCGACTCCGGGCCCATCAAGTCGCCGCGAACGTCAACGTCCGTGCGGCCCATCTGTGCCACTGTAACCGCTCCGCGTCCGGCTGTCCTGCGGAGGAAATGCCCCGTCACGTCCGGCCGGCGGGGCCGGGGTGTCACCGGACGCCCCTCCCTTCCGTGCCGGTCATTCCGGCGCGCGCAGTTCCTCGAACATCAGCCGCATCTCCAGGCGCTGCAGGCTGCTGTAGAGCGCGTTCGACTCCTCGCTCAGATCGATCATCAACCGCCGGATCCGTTCACGCGGTGCCTGGCGGCGTGTGGCGTCGACCATCTCCGCGCACAGCTCGTGCATGCGCCGGTGCGGCTGATCCAGGCGGTCGAAATCCGGATCTCCGCTCAGGGCCTGCCCCAGCCCGTGGTACCAGTCGCCAAGCGCGCATTCGTCGTGACTCATGTGCAGGTGTCGGGGAATGGAGCCCGGGGTGTCCGGTCCCTCGAGATAGGCGAACAGCATGTCCACCAGCAGTTTGTACTGCCATGTATGGGTCAGCTGAGCCATGCGCAGCATCCCGATCGGCGAGCAGGGCCAGACCGGGTCGCGCCGACGAAATTGCAGGTAGTCGGGCAGCGGCAGCGGCGGGCTGATCCAGTAGCCCTGTGCCTCGGTGCAGCCATAGTGCAGCAGCATCCGGTAGGCTTGCTCGTTCTCCACGCCCTCCATCACGCTGCGGATGCCCAGCAGCTGTGCCATCGCGATGCTGGTGCGCACCATGGTCGCCGTCTTCGTGGAGCCAAGCATCCGGATCACGAACGCCTGGTCGAGCTTCAGGACCGAGAACGGCAGCCGGCTCAGGGTCTCGAGCGAGGAGAAACCGGTGCCGTAGTCGTCCATCGCCAGGCTTACCCCCGCCTCCATCAGTTCCGTCAGGCGCTGCACGATGATCTCCTGCCGGGAGACCACGACGCCCTCGGTGATCTCGATCTCGAGGTGGGGGCCGCGGATCCGGTTGCTGTCGATCGCCTCCCGCACCAGGTGGATCAGGCCCGGTTCGTCGAGCTCGTTGGCGGAAACGTTGAACGCAAGCCGGTCCTCGCCGCGCTCCGCGTGGATCTGGGAGAGGTCGTCGAGCAGGCGCGGAAACATGTGGCGCGTCACCTCAGCGACCATGCCGCTGGCCTCGGCCATCGGGATGAAGTCGCCGGGAGGAACGAGGGTGCCGTCCGGCAGACACCAGCGGATCAGCGCTTCCGCGCCGTCCACCCGACCGGTGAGGAAGGAGACCTTCGGCTGGTAGTGGAAGCTGAACTCGCCGCGCTGCATCGCGCGTCGCAGGTCTTCGGCAGTGAGATCCATGACGCCTCCTGGCGGGCCATGCGGGAGGTACGGTGCCCCTGGGGAACACCCCAGCACGCCGGCGCGACGCGCGCAAGTGCAGGATCGCCAAATCTGTTGCAAACGCGGTCAACGCAGTCTTGAAACGCTTGCTGCGGTGGCCNGATACCGAATTTTCCGCTCAGGCCTTCCTGCGCAAGCACTTCCGGGAATCGACCTGAAGATCGACCTGAAGATCGNCCTTAAGATATTGGCAAAACGGCCACTGCCGGCAGCGCCGGCAGTGGCCTGGCTGGATCACGATGCTTCGCGATGCGCGTTCAGGGCATCAGCACCGTGTCGATGACATGGATCACGCCGTTGCTGGCCGTAAGGTCGACGGTGGCGATGCCGGCCCCGTTGACCCGCGGCTCGTCGTTTTCCATGGATACCTCGAGGGTTGTCCCGGCGAGGGTGTCCAGGGTCCCGGCTTCGAGCACGTCTTCGGCGGTCAGGCTTCCTTCGACGATGTGGTGTTGCAGGATGCGCTGAAGGTCCGGAAGATTCTCGGGCTGCAGCAGTTCGTCGATGGTGCCCTCCGGCAGCTGGTCGAACGCGGCGTCGGTGGGCGCGAAAATCGTGAACGGCCCCTCAACGGACAACGCGTCCTTCAGCCCGGCGGCTTCGGCCGCTGCAAGCAGGGTCTCGAACTCGCCCGCGCGCTGTGCAACGGTGGCGATGCACGCGAAGCCCTCGGGGAACATCACCTGCTCCACGACATGAATGACCCCGTTGTCAGCACCGATATCGGTCTGCACCACGCGTACGCCGCCGACACGGACTTCGTCATTCTCCACTTCGACAGGCAGAGGGGTACCGGCGAGAGTCTCCAGCTCCCCGGCGTCGACGACTCCGGCAGCGTCGATGCGGCCGGCCACGACGTGATGCTGCAGCAGGGAGGCGAGGATTTCCTGATTCTCGGGCTGCATCAGGTTGTTCACGGCCGCTTCCGGGAGTTCGGCAAACGCGGCGTCGACCGGCGCGAAGACGGTGAACGGGCCGTTGCTCGCGAGCGCCTCGGCCAGGCCGCCGGCCTGTGCTGCGGCCAGGAGGGTATCGAAGTCGCCAGCGGCCTGGGCCACGGCCACGATGGAATTGTCGTCTGCCGCAGCTTCTTCGGACTTGCCGTATTTGCCGGCGCCGTATCCCTTGTGCGGTGCGCCGGCCTTGCCCGGTCCGTACCCCCAGGACGGCATGCCATGATGCATCGGGCCGTAGGGACCCATGCCCCTCATCCCACGGTGCGGCGGACCGTAGAACCGCGGTGGCGGCATCGGGCGGTAGTGGCGCGGGTGCATCCCGGGACCGTGCCGATGGTGCCAGTGGTCGTAACCTGCCTTGCTTCCGTGGTGCTGCATGCCCTGCGCCCAGTGCTGACCTTCGCCGCCGCCGTGCATGCCGTGGTAGGCGGCTGCAGGCGAGGCGAAGAGCGCGAACAGACTCGCCGCGAGTACAGCTCGGTACGACTGTTTCATTGCGGATACTCCGTGTGGGTTGTGTGGGAAAACCTGGCATTGCCGCTGCCTGCGGCAATGGGTGTAGGAACCGGTCACCCACGGAGAGGTTCCCTGCCCGCTGTCAGAACGCGGTTTTATGAGTCGCAGGCGTTCGTGCCTGCCACCGGGATCGAAACCAGTCGCCATCCCGACGGCCGCCCGAGAGTGCCGGTTCGGGCGGAACGGACCTCCGTGGCTCCGTGTGGTGCACATCGTGTGAGCAAAGCGGCGTCAAGCCGCCGTGCTCCAGACGCGCCGGGCGGCCGCGCCGCGTGATGTTCCGTCGGGATTCGGGACGCTCGGTTCAGGCATGCGCCGCGATCACCGCGGTCGCGAGCGCGTCTCCGCTGTCGAAGGCGGCCTCCACGCGAGGGCCTCCGGCCCAGTCACCGCAGGCACCGACCTTGCGCAGCGGGTCCCAGAGGAAGGGCACTCCCGCTGGCTGTTCCACCCGCGCGTAGAGCCACCGATGGACCGACTGGAACACCGGCCGGGTATCGCCGATATGCGGGCGCAACGCTTCGAGCAGGGCCTTTGCGGTCGTGTCCGGATCTGCATCGATGTGCCGGCGCGACCACTCGGGGGTCGCGTGCGCCACGAGTGTCTCGANCGAGCCGGTCCGGCCGGGCTTGGTGCCGTTGCGCGCGATCCAGGCGACGGGGCCGTTGGCCGGCGCCAGTGCGCGGTCACGGACATCGGTGGACCGCTCGAAGGCCAGCATCAGCGTCACGCAGGGCGCGTAGCGGACGCGCTCGAGCTCCGGAAAGCGAACGCCGGCCGAGGCGACGAGCGGTATCGCCTGGGGAGCCGGAATGGCCACGATCACCGCATCGAAGGACGCGCGCTGCGCGAGGGCGTCGGAACGCGGGTCGGCGGTCAGGCTCCAGCGCCCGGATTCGCCTTCCAGGCCCGTTATTCGGCAGCCCTTGATTACCGGAAGGCCTTCCGCGAGCGATCGGGCCGGCGCTGTCATGCGGGGTGTGCCGACCCACCTTCCGGGCATCCACTGCGCCACGGCGCCTTGTGACTGCCACTCTGTCACCCGGGACTGAAAGCGCGTGCCTCGCGCCGTGAAGTACTGTGCCCCGTGGTCGAACTGCAGGCCATCGACCCGGCGCGTCGCCATCCTTCCGCCCGGACCCCGGCTCTTCTCGATGACCGTACAATCGATCCCGGCTTCCTTCAGCCGGTGCGCGGCAGCGAGTCCCGCGATGCCGGCGCCGACGATTGCGATCTTCGTCATGGGTGTTGCCTCCGGGCCGGCAGCTTCTCTTTCGGGTATTCGTGGGCTGACCTTTCGGCCGCAACGGGCAAGGCGAGTTCCGTCGAACCCGCCGCCGGGCCGGTGCGAAGACGGAATCGTTTATACTGCAACCGTTTGCGGAGGAGTCATGGACAACCAGCCCCCACCACGCCAGCGCAGGACACGGACCGGTTCCGGGGCCGCGTCGACCCCGCCCGGAACCGAGTACATCTATCACTGGAATCGCATCATCGCTGCGGTTGTGGTGCTGCTGTTGGTCCTCGTTCTGCTTGGTCTGGGCGTCCGCGCCTGGCTCGCGGATCCGGCACCGGGCCCTGCCTTCGGTGATGCCGCACTCGACCAGAGCGAGGCCCCCGCGACGGACCCGGAGGCGGTACCGCGACCGCAGGAGCCAGAGGTCGCGGAGACCGCACCGCACATCGCGGAACCCGAGGTCCTGCAACTCCCCGGCGCCGCGCCGTCCGCAGAAGTGCCGCCGCAGGAAGAGACCGTCCGTGAGCAGCTCGGAATAACCGAAACCCTCCCGCAGGAACCCTCGAGGGTCTTCCTGCCCCCGGACACGCGCGTCAACCTGCGTGCCGATCCGTCACTTTCCAGCCCGGTGCTGCGAATCCTCGAACCCGGTACGGAGCTGGAGCTGCTCGATATTGGCGAGGATTTCTACCAGGTACGCTCCGAGCACGGCGTTGTCGGCTGGGTGAGCCGTGAATATTCATCGGTCGCACCCTATCCCGTGTCGGAGCCCTGATCATCAGGGAGGCGCAGGGAGGGGGTGCCAATAGCGGCCCATCCGTGCCGTGGATAGCGCCATTCCCGGGTAGCGCCGCGCTCGTCCAAATCGCCGGATCAACCGGCGCTGCCCGGATCAGAGGATCTCGTCTTCGTATTCCAGTGGTTCTTCATCCCACTGGCTGGCAATGGCCTCGAGGGTGGTCTCCGCCCTCTCGAGCGAAGCGATCCCGGCGATGTGGAAGAGCGCGTCTCCCTCGTTGACGCTCGGGAAGACGGTGCGCCCGACGATGACGCCGCCGGTGTGGGCGACGACCGGGATCTGGGCCTGGCCGAAGGGATCGGAGACGACGGCGAGGGTCTCGCCCTCCTTGACCACGTCGCCTTCGGACCGAAAACTGCGCAGAAGGCCACCCTGCGCCGCCCGGACCCAGTGGCTCGACCGGCACAAAAGGGGTCTGCGGCGGGGCTGGCTCACGCCCTTCGCCGGGATCATTCCCTGACTGTGCAGGATGCGCAGAATGCCGACCGTGCCGGCACGCACCGCCGTTTCGTCAAAGCGCAGCGCCTCGCCGGCTTCGTAGAGCAGGACGTCGACACCGGCCGCTTTGGCCGCTCCGCGCATCGACCCTTCGCGCAATTTCGAGAGCAGAATCACCGGCGCGCCAAAGACGCGCGCCAGGCGCACCGTTTCGGGTTGCTCCGGCGACACGCGGATCTGGGGCAGGTTGCTTCGGTGTACCGCGGCGGAGTGGAGGTCGATCCCCAGGTCCGCCCGCATCACGATCTCGTTCAGGAAGAGATGGGCCAGCCGCGAGGCCAGTGAACCGCTCCGGCTTCCGGGGAAGCAGCGGTTGAGGTCGCGGCGATCCGGCAGATAGCGGGAGTGGTTCAGGAAGCCGAAGGCGTTGACGATCGGCACGGCCACGAGCGTGCCCCGGAGGGACCGCAGCGCCGAGTGGCCGAGCAGACGCCGCACGATTTCGATGCCGATGATCTCGTCGCCGTGGATGCCCGCGCTCACGAAGACCACCGGCCCGGCACGGCGTCCGTGAACCACATGCGCCGACATCGTCACCGGGGTGTGGTCGGAGAGCACGCTAACCGGAAGGTCGACGGTGCGGCGCGTGCCGGCCTTGACGCGTTCCGTCCCGATCTCGAAATCGGCGCGGCGTGCCATCAGCCGCTACCCTTGGTGCGGGTCTTGCCGGGCTTCGCGTTCTTCTCGATGTACTGGATGATCATCCCGGCGATGTCCTTGCCGGTGGCTTTCTCGACGCCCTCGAGGCCGGGAGAGGAGTTGATCTCCATCACCACCGGTCCGTGATTGGAACGGAGCATGTCGACACCGCAGACGTTCAGGCCCATCGACTTGGCCGCGCGGATCGCGGTCGAGCGCTCTTCGGGACTGATCCGGATCGCCTCGGCGCTGCCGCCGCGGTGCAGGTTGGAGCGGAAGTCGCCTGCCGCGCCGGTGCGTTTCATCGCCGCGACGACCTTGCCGCCGATCACGAAGGCGCGAATATCGGTGCCGCCGGCCTCCTTGATGAACTCCTGCACCAGGATGTTGATGTTGGCGCCACGGAAGGTCTCGATCACGGACCGGGCCGACCGGTCGGTATCGGTCAGCATCACTCCGATGCCCTGGGTGCCCTCGAGGAGCTTGATCACCACGGGCGTGCCGCCGGCGAGCTTGATGACCTCCTCGGTGTGTTTCGGGTCATGGGCGAAGGTCGTCACCGGCAGGCTGATCCCGTCGCGGGCGAGGAGCTGCATCGAGCGCAGCTTGTCGCGCGACCGCCCGATCGCGACGCTCTCGTTCACGGGGTAGACACCCATCATCTCGAACTGTCGCAACACAGCCAGGCCATAGAAGGTGATCGATGCGCCGATGCGCGGGATCACCGCGTCGTATACGGGCAGTCTTCCACCGTTGTAGTAGATCTCGGGGCGGCGCGAAGCGATGTTCATGTAGCAACGGGTGGTGTTGACGATGTCGAGCTGATTCCCGCGTGCCTCTGCGGCTTCCTTGATGCGTTGGTGCGAATAGAGGTCCGGATTGCGTGCCAGCATTGCAATCTTCATCGGGATTCTCCTTTTTCGGGCGCAGTGAGCCATGATCGGGCGCCGTCGACCAGTAGACCGTGACGGCGGATGGCACTTCGGCCGATGATGATCGGAAACGCCATGTCGCTGCGGTCGGCAAGCGAGAGCTCGACGAGGAAACGGTGCCCCGCGAGGTGAATATGCGTGCGGATGATGATGCGCTCCTCCGGAACGCCGCTCGTGTTGCGGATGCTCCGGCGATCGTGCACCGGCCAGTGGCAGATGCCGACCTCGGTCATCCCGGGGTGACAGGGGTGGAAGGCCACCCAGTGGGCACTGTCCCGCTCGTAGGGTTCGATGTTGTCGGCGTGCAGCGCCGAAGTGCGCGCGCCGGTATCGATCTTCGCACGGATCCGGAGCAGTCCGAGTTCGGGCAACGAGACGATTTCCCGCCAGCCGATGACCGTCGGCTCGCGAATGCGCTTTTTCCTGCGGCCGGCCTTCACATTGGCTTTCATGGTCTGCCGACACCCTGGCGATGAAAAGGCGCGCCACGGGAGACACGGAAGCGCACTGCAAAGAGCTCGCGTATCCAGCGGCTCCGTCTCTTCCGTGTCCTTCCGTGGCTTGATTTTCACGTTGGCCGTGATGCCCGCCCGGCGGCCACCCCCCCGACCATGAAGGCACCGTCCCGTTTGCGGGGGAGGGTCGGGGAGGGGGCCCGGGAATCGGCCGCGCTTCAGCGGGACTTAAGGTACAACAGTCGCCCGATGAACGCTGCACCGAGGATGATCCAGCCGATAGGGTAGGGCAGGACCCCGGCGAAGAACGCGGTCAGCGTGGCGATCAGCAGGGCGCCGATGATCAGCAGGGGAAGATCCATGTCCATGGGATCGATCGGCGCGGCGGACGTTCCCTGGAGATCCGGCGCGTTCGGCACCGGAGTCTCTCCGGAAACCGGTCTGCCCGGCGTCTGCAGCGCGCCCCCGGGCCCGCTAGCCCACGACCTTCAGCGGACCGTGGTCGTCGCAGTGATCCCCGTGCGGGTGGTGCAGGTGCCCGTCGACCAGGTAGTCGACATGATCGCCGTGCGGGACTGCCTCGTGTCCGCAGCCCGGCCCGTGGACGTGGTCGGCCTCGTGACCGCCGCAGGCGTGAGTGGGCGTGCATTGATCGGGGTTGCTCGCACTGACCGGGATCACGTGCTCGTCGACGTGATCCCCGTGGGGATGGTGGAGATGACCGTCGTGCAGGTAATCGACGTGGCCGTCGTGTTCAACGGCGGTGTGTCCGCAGCCCGGGCCATGCTCATGATCGTGATCGGGATGTTTCTGGCAACTCATCGGGTTGGTCCTCCTCGGATTGCTGCGGCGGGGCAAGGTGCTCCGCCGCGTGTTCGAGTGCATTGTTCAGCAGACCGGCCACGTGCGCATCGGCCAGCCGGTAGTAGATGTGCCGTGCCTCGCGCCGCCGGTGAAGCAGCCGGGCGCGGTGCAGAGCCTGCAGCCGGGCCGAAACGGTGCTGAGCTTGTCCCGTTCGCCCACCAGTTCGCCGACGCAGCGCTCGCCACTTGCCAGCATGGCCAGCAGGCGCAGCCGTTCGGGATCTCCCATTGCCCGGAACAGGGCGGCTGCGTAATCCAGCTGCCCGGTTTCCGGTGTGTCCGGGAATCTGGCTGTCCGATGGGTACAGCCGGTCATCGAATGATCCATCGTTCCATATAATGATGGATTGTAGACCCTGAAACAGGCGGCACCACCCGGCTGTGAATGCACACACTTCAGCGGTACTCAGGCCGCCGCCTTCATCCGCTCCGGACCACCCGTTGAGACGTTCGTGCCGATGTAGGGGAGGCCAGCCTCCTTCCACGCAGTGAATCCGCCTTCCATGTGCGCGATACGGTCAACGCCATGCTTCAGCGCGAGCCGCCCCATCATTCCGGACCGCACGCCGGATCCGCAGTGAAGAATGATGCGCTTGTCCGACTGTCCGGGAAGCATGTCGGGCTTGAAGAACGGGAGCGGCATCAGCATCGCGCCCTCCACGTGCTCCAGCATGTATTCCTGGGGCGTGCGCACGTCGATCACCACCACCTCTCCACTCGCGCAGGCCGCGGCGACCTCCTGCGGCGTCCAGATCTCGAGGGTACCCTCGCCAATCGATTCGCTTTTCATCTCTAACCTCCGGGAAATATCGGGAAACGATGTGGAAGACCCGCCGAATGCCACGGCCGAGGTCAACACCCGTTCGATTATTAGCGAAGTCTAATGTTCCCGAAAGCATCCGCGCAGAATGTGCGCAGTTACCCGGACCGGGGGTCGGACCAAGCCAAGTGATTGTTCGCGTTCGCAAAACCCCTCCCAGTGGCGCGATTTCAGCGCTTAAACGGCCATTTCTGATGCAAAAATGGGCGGGTTAAGCGCAGAGAGCCGCGAGCGGCGACCATCCCGCCCCGCGTCGTACTGACCGCCCGATACGCGGTGAGGTGGTTCGATCGTCTGGCGGCCCTTTTTGCCACGAAAAATCGGCCTCCAAGGGGTTGTCAGAGGGGTTTATTTACCGTCAATAGCTTGTGAATCAGTCGGTTGGCTTGGTCCGACCCCGTTGGCATCGACATCCGCCGGCTGTGGGTGCATCGTGGAGGCACTGGCGAAACAGCCGTTACACGGCACGTCCCCGAGGAGGTTTGTGATGAACGATTCGAACCCGGCCATGGCCGTCCGCCGCCCGATCAACGGTGGGGCCTTTGGGGCGGCGGGGTGGTTGGGACTGCTGCTCTTGCTGCTCGTCCCGGGGCCCGCGGCCAGCGATGTCGATCACTGGGTGATCGATCCCGAGCATTTCGCCGTGGCCTTTCTGGTCGATCACGCGGGCTATGCGGCCACGCTGGGGCTCTTCCTCGAGGCCGGGGGCGAGTTCCGCTTCGACCCCGATGGGCACCGGCTGGAGAGTGGTTCCTTCGTGGTCCAGACAGACAGCGTATTCACCAACCACGATGAGCGTGACGAGCATCTGCGCAGTGATGACTTTCTCGACGTCGCCAACCATCCGGAGATGCGCTTCGAGGCCACGCGCTGGGAGCGCACCGGCGACGACGTGGGCCGCCTGCACGGGGAACTCGAACTCCTGGGGGAGCGCCGACCGCTGGTGCTGGAGACGCGAATCAACAAGGTCGAGCGCTACCCGATGCCGCTTGGCGGCATATTCGGCCGCCCATACGTCCTTGGGGCCTCGATGCGCGGCGCCTTCAATCGCAGCGATTTCGGGATGACCTACGGGCTGCGCCCGCGCGAGTTCGTCGGTGACCGCGTGGAACTGATCATCGAGTTCGAGGCGCAGCGCCAATAGGCAACACCCGGCAATGAAAACGGGCCCCGAAGGGCCCGTCGTCCCCCGGGAGGTCCCGGGGTGGTTTGGCAACGCCGCGCGTTGGGAACGCCGTCAGGCCGCGTCGCGCCAGCGATCCGCGGCTTCGCTGCTGGCAGCGTTCCATGCCGCCATGCCGCCGACGACGTTGGTGACCCGACGGTGGCCAAGCCGCTTGAGGATCGAGGCTGCCACGGTCGAGCGGTAACCGCTGCCACAGATGACGGCAGCCGAATCCTCCGGCTCGACCCCGGGCACACCGTCGCGGGTCTCGGCGACGGGGCGATGGATCGCCGCGTCATCGCGATCCTCCTCGTATTCGGCCGGAGTGCGCACGTCGACCAGCTTCATCTCGCCGTGCTGCACGGCCTCGCGAGCCTGCCCTGCGTCGAGCTGCCCCAGGGTCTCGAGCGGCAGTCCGGTCTCGGCCCAGGCGGCCATACCGCCGCGAACGTAGCCGTCGATGTAGTCGCGGCCCGTGCGGACCATGCCGCGAACTGCCTCCTCGATCACCGCGGGGTCGCCCGTGTCGTCCACCAGGATCACCGGTTTGTCGTCCGGCGTGACCCAGCCGGCCCAGTTGGCGAAGGGCCCGCGAATCCCGATTCCCAGTGCGCCAGGCACGTGACCGCCGCCGAAGGCCAGCGGATCGCGCAGGTCGATCACGGTGACTTCGTCAGCCCGGACGCGCCGGGCCACATCCGACGGCTCAAGCGGCACCATGCCCGGCAGCGGGATCACGTTCTTCGGGCCCGCCGTGTTGATGCCCTTGTTGCGGGGGTAGAAGTCCGGGATCTCCGGCAGGCCGTGCAGCAGCTTCTCGACGAAGTCCGCCTCGCTCAGCGTCGGATCCAGATAGGGGTTGGTCCGCCGCTCGTAGCCGAGGGTGGAGACAGGCCGCCCGGCCATGCCCGCGCCGCAGGCGGAACCGGCCCCATGCCCCGGATGGACCTCCACCCCGTCGGGCAGGTCCGCGAGCTTCTCGCGCACGCTGCGAAACATCTGCCGCGCCAGCTCGCGCTTGGCGTCTTCGCCCAGCAGGTCCGGCCGGCCGAGCGAGCCGACGAACAGGAAATCACCGGTGATCAGGGCAACCGGGTCCGTCTGCGAGCGTGCTCCGTCATAGACCACGAACATCAGGTGCTCCGGTGTATGCCCGGGCGTGTGCCGCACCTCGATGCGGACGTTGCCGATCTCGACCCGATCACCTTCGTGGATGTCCTCGTGCGGAAACTGCACCTCGAAATGCTCGCCCGCATCGTGACCCGACAGCATCAGCCGCGCCCCGGTCTTGTCCGCCAGTTCGCGGGCCCCGGAGGCGAAGTCGGCATGGATGTGGGTGTCCATCACGTACGCGATGCGATAGCCGTTGTCACGGGCATAATCGAGGTAGACATCCACGTCGCGCTGCGGGTCGATCACGGCAATCTCGCTGTTGCCCTGACACCCGACGACGAAGGAATGCTGCGAAAGCCCAGGATCGACGAAACGTTCAAGGATCATGTTGCACCTCCTATCTCCGCAGGGGTTTGCCTAAATGTTGACTAATTTGGTCAGGTATTGGGCAAAAAGTTCCCCTTCAACGAATCCGATAGGGCAGCTCAATCGGCTCGAAGGCATGAACCGGCAACCAGCGCTGGCAGCGGATCCTGGGCAGCGGCGATCCGGCTCGGGACCTCGTTTTCGATGGCGAAAATGGCCATCCAGGGGCCGTTTCCGAGGTCTTTTTAGACCGATTGGCCCGGGAATCAGGAGGTTGGGCTGGTCCGACCCGGCGGTGACCCGGCGGTAGAGGGAGGCCTCCGCCGACGTGACCGAGCAGGATCACCAGCAACTGTTTGTCGCAGTCCGTACAGGACAGTTACCCGGCGCGCCGCAAGCATGAGTTGCCGTTCCGGTCAGTGTCGAAGCGCTCTCCACCTCCGTCGCGAGCCGTCTTGCGGCCGGCGGCGAAGGATGGGTCAATGCAGCGGGCCCACTATCCCAACCGCGTCGGTCGGTGGTGGGCACACCTTGTTTGCCCACTCCGCAGCCTTGTTTCCTCGTCGGGGTGATCTGATCTGACCTGACCGGACCTGACGCCCCCGTTCCGGTGGTAGGTGTTTTCCACATTGTTGCCGCCAGGCCCGGTTCTTAAATTAGAGGTGCACTCAACAAAAACGGTGGTTGCAATGAAGATTACTCCTCTTGCTAAACAACTCGGCTTCGGTGCCGCGTTGGCCCTTTCAGCTTCTTTGCTGGTGCCGGCGACAGTCGCCGCTCAGGAGGAGCTGCCCGACCTCGAGGGCAC
>SL_5KL_010_SEDDRAFT_10001280_pt1 | contig 15297 bp, 18 predicted proteins | sample SodLakKL_010_SED_FD_9118 | JGI IMG/M metagenome (IMG submission 9118)
TGAACCAGGGGGTGAGCGGTGCCGGCAGCGAGGATTCCAATGAAGAAAATCACCGAGGTATTGCGTCTGAAGTACGCCGGCGGGCTCAGCCACGCCCAGATCGGTCAGGCCTGTGGGATCTCCAAGGGGGCCGTCAGCAAGTACGTCAGCCTGGCGGCGGCGCACGGGATCACCTGGCCCCCCGAGTTCGACAGTTGAACCCCATTTTTGGCCCTTTTTGAGGGTGCAAGTCTAGGTTTTATGCGGGGAGACAATCCGCAAGGTCGCACGACGGTTCGATCCGGACCAACTAATCGCCTATCCGGTGTCGACCCGGGTCAACCGACCAGCGAACGATGATCCTGGCTGATCGAGTCGGAGGCGGATGCAGGGGGCGATCGACCGAAGCGGTAGCCGGCGGCCAATGCGAAGGATTCTGTCCGCGTGCACCATAAGGCGCGTCGAAATTCGTTATATGCAACCGCGCTTTGGCAACCCCGAACGCCCTGTGGTGGTGCGTGACCGCTCTATCCTGGAGCACCCACTGTGCTTAGTGACGTAAGGCAGTAGTGTTTTCGCCACTCCCATTTGCCTCATAAGACGCCAGTTTTCGGAACTGCCGCGCTGATGTCCGATGTTGGCACCAGATTTGCGTATCCCGCTTGCGCGTAAGAACACGTTAGAACAAGTTGCTTGGCACTCAGCGTCAGGTGACCGTTGGGTGACCATATCCTCCACTGTCCGCGAGGGATCATCGATGACTGAGAAGACCGAATCTCTAGACAGGGAAGTGGCAGAAGCCGAAGTGGCCGCGGAACGCCCGACGTCAAGTTCGGGGCAATCCGAGTTCGCATCGGCGAAGCCGGAGTCGTCAGCCTCGGAGAAATCCGACGACATCTATGCCTTGGTGGCATTGTGGCGCAGCGCTTGGTGGATGCGGTACGTGGTCCGGGTTGCGTCCGTCTTGGCGCTCATTGGCCTTTGGCACTTGGCATCCACCAATGACTTCCGCCTGTTGCTGAACTTCGAGAACGTGCCGGAGCCGCGAATCGTTTGGGGTGTTCTCGTCGAGTTGCTGTCCTCGGACACCTTTTACCGACACATCGCAGCGAGTGTGGAACGGGTTGCCATTGCCTTCGGGCTGGCAACGGTAAGCGGTGTCGCGTTGGGCGTCTTCATGGGACGTTTTCGTCTAGTCGAGGATATCTTCTCCCCATACGTGGAGATCTTTCGCCCTATCCCCGCGGTAGCTTGGATTCCGATGGCAATCCTGATGATGCCGACCGAACAGAGCAGTATTGTTTTCATTACCTTTCTGGGGGCCTTCTTTCCCATTGTCCTGAACACAATGCACGGCGTGGAGCAAACACCAAAGGATTTGATTCGGGCTGCTCGGGCGCTTGGCGCATCCAGCGGTTCGATTCTCATACATGTCGTACTCCCGGCTGCACTACCCAGCATCGTGGCGGGAATGGCCATTGGCATGGGGATCGCCTGGTTCTCCTTACTCGCCGGCGAAATCATTAGCGGTCAGTACGGCATCGGTTATTTCACCTGGAGTTCGTATTCTCTAATCCAGTATCCCCACATTATCGTTGGCATGGTGACGATCGGGCTGCTGGGGACGTTATCCACGCTGCTAGTGCGTTACGGCACCCGCCCGTTCTTGCGTTGGCAGCGCTAGGTCCAAGGCGTCACTCCATACACGCGAACATTGATACGGGGAATGATATGAGGATTGGAAACCTTTGGGCCTCCGGTGAAGGGATTTCGCGCAAGAAGCCGACCTCAGTCTCGGTGGGTTTGCGCCAAGCCGAAAAGGGCCGAGTCCGAGTGTCTGATGTCACGATTGAATTCAATACCAACGGTCAGCGCAATCGTGCTGTGGACGGAGCGGATTTGAGTATCAATCCAGGAGAATTTGTTTGTCTCTTGGGGCCGTCCGGATGCGGCAAGTCGACCCTTATGAATGCTATTGCCGGTTTCGTAAAGCCGACCTCGGGTCGGATCGAGGTAGATAGCCGACGTGTGACGGGTCCAGGTCCGGAACGTGGAATGGTGTTCCAGCAGCACTCCCTGTTTCCATGGAAGACCGTGAAAAAAAACGTTGCTTTTGGGCCACGCATGGCTGGCCACTCCCCTACGGAGTGCGACAGCATTGCGCGCACCTTTTTGGGAATGGTTGGGCTATCCGATTACGCCCACCACTTTCCTGTCCAGCTATCGGGTGGAATGCAGCAACGCGTGGGGATTGCGAGGGCTCTTGCCAACTATCCGGATGTGCTTCTGATGGATGAACCGTTCGGAGCATTGGATGCCCAAACTCGCTCGATGATGCAGCAGAACTTGATGGACCTACGCACAGAGTTCCACACAACCATCGTGTTCGTCACGCACGATATCGAGGAGGCGGTCTTCCTTGCCGACCGCATCATCGTTATGAGCGCGAGCCCAGGTCGTTTGATCGCGGATATCCGGGTCGACATACCGCATCCACGCACACACGAGGTTGTGACAGAGCCACGATTTGTCGAGCTCAAGAAACAGTGTCTGGATCTGATCCGAGCAGAGACGACCCGCGCATTCCAACAGCAGGGGCAGTCGGTTTAAACCCCTCCGCGCGTGCCCGAATTGCCTCGCATATCCTGTTATGATAAGCTGATCACCATGATAAGTCAGCATGATAAGAACGTCGCCCTCGGGCCCCGCCGATCGCCACCGGAGAAGGATCTCCCGGGCTCAGGTCCGCTATATGGCAGGGTTCGAGACAGGCTGCGCCGAGACATTCTGAGAGGTTTGCGGGGTCCAAAGGAGAAACTGGCGACCGAAAAGGAGCTTAGCGATCACTTCGGTGTCAGCCGCATCACCGTGCGCCGCGCCCTGCGAGAACTGAGAGCGGAGGGGTTGATCGTTTCGGCACAGGGGCGGGGCATTTTCGTGGCCCGTCCCCGAGTCACTCAGGACATTCGACGTATGGAGGCTTTCGGAGAGACGGTATGTGCGCAACTGGGCGAGACAAACGTTCGCCTGCTTTCCCTGCGCGAGGAGACTGCACCGGCGTGGGTCGCTCGAGAGTTGCGTTCTGCTGCAGACGAACGGGTAACAGTGGTTCATCAGGTGCATTATCTGCGGGGCACCCCGGTGTTGATCAGCGAGAGCTTCCTACCGCTCGCTATCGGACGACGGTTGTTGAACCAAGATTTGAGTATAGACACGCTAACAGCCATCAAGAACGTACTCGGGCTTCGTGTTCAGGGTGCCCGTATCGAAATCGAAGCCTGTTTCCCAGACACCACGGTCCAGAAGGCGCTCCAAGTGTCATCCGAGGTACCAGTCCTTCGGCTTTGCCGTGTGTTCATCGACCGAATTGGTCGCGTCATCGACGTGGAGCTTCTTTCGTTCCGCGAAGACACTTTCAACTGCAAATTCCGTACAGAGCCTAACAAGGGGTAACGATGAAAGTCAGCGAAATCAAAACGGTCGAACTGGATGTTTTGGTGATTGGCGGCGGGACCGGGGGTCCTTTAGCGGCTGTCACGGCCAAGGAACAAAACCCGGAGTTGGACGTCATGCTCCTTGAGAAGGCCAATGTGAAACGCAGCGGCGCCATCTCCATGGGGATGGATGGCTTGAACAATGCCATTATTCCGGGCCGGGCCACGCCCGAGCAGTACGTTAAGGAGATAACCACCGCTAATGATGGCATTGTCCATCAAAAAGCAGTGTTGGCGTACGCCGAACGCTCCTACGACATGATCCGCAAGCTCGATGAATGGGGTGTTCATTTCCAAAAGGACCAAACGGGAGATTATGACGTTAAGAAGGTCCACCATATGGGTACCTATGTTTTGCCCATGCCCGAGGGCCATAACGTTAAGAAGATACTGTATCGCAGGCTCCGTCGGAACCGGGTCAAGGTCGAAAACCGTTACCAGGCCACTCGCCTACTCAAGGACCGTGATGGAAAGATCGCGGGCGCGTTCGCGGTGAATACGCGGACATCTGAGCCTCTGCTGGTCCGAGCCAAGGCCGTGATCATGGCAACCGGTGCCGCCGGCCGGCTGGGCTTGCCGACATCGGGCTACCTGTATGGCACCTACGAGAACCCGACCAATGTGGGCGACGGCCACGCGATGGCCTACCACGCGGGAGCGGACCTGGCCAATCTCGAATGCTTCCAAATCAATCCACTTCTCAAGGACTACAACGGTCCGGCCTGCGCCTATGTCACGGGACCGCTGGGCGGCTACACCGCGAATGCAGACGGTGAACGGTTTATCGAGTGCGATTACTGGTCGGGCCAGATGATGCTGGAATTCTATCGCGAACTCGAGGGTGGCAAGGGGCCGGTCTACCTGAAAGTCAACCACTTGGCCGAGGAAACAATTCAGGAGATTGAGACGGTTCTGCATACCAATGAACGCCCGTCGCGAGGGCGATTCCACGCCGGACGCGGTACCAACTACCGCGAGCACATGCTGGAGATGCATATCTCGGAGGTCGGGTTTTGTAGTGGGCACTCTGCCTCGGGCGTCTGGATCAACGAACATGGGGAAACCACCGTGTCCGGTCTTTATGCGGCCGGCGATATGGGATCGGTTCCGCACAGCTATATGTTGGGGGCATTTGTCTACGGCCAGATCTGTGGCGAAAGCGCGGCGCGTTATGTGAATGACTGGAAAGATGCGCCACTGGATGAGGATTTGGTTGCTGAGGAGTTGGAACGGGTGATGGCGCCCCTGCTTACCGAAGACGGCATTCCGCCGGAACAGATGGAATACAAGGTCCGCAGGCTGGTGAATGACTACCTGCAGCCACCCAAAGTCACCAAGAAGATGGAAATTGGCCTGAGTCGTATCCTGCAGGTCCGCGAAGATCTCGCGAAGCTCCAGGCACGGGATGCACACGAACTGATGCGCGCACTGGAAGTGCATTCGATCGTTGACTGCGCGGAGATGGCGGCACGTGCCTCACTTGGTCGGAAGGAATCTCGCTGGGGATTGTATCACTACTCCGTCGACTATCCGGAGCGTGATGACTCCAACTGGTTCTGTCACAGCCGCCTGTTCAAGGACGCAGATGGAAACATGTGTACAGGGAAACGTCCGGTGGAGCCCTATGTTATTCCGCTCGATGACGACGAGCTTGCCGCCTATCAGTCCATGCGCATTGAAGATACCGAAGCCGCTGAATAGAGGAGAAACCAGATGCCTTTCGCCAACCACAAGACTACCGTTCCCGTGGTCGTCGATGAAGAGAAATGCATCGCGGACAAGGGTTGCCGGGTATGTATCGATGTTTGCCCTCTGGACGTGTTGATGATCGATGAGGTCACCGGTAAGGCCCACATGCGCTACGACGAATGCTGGTATTGCATGCCTTGCGAGAAGGATTGTCCGACCGATGCGGTCACCGTGAACATTCCCTATCTGATCAGCTAAAGGTGAACACGATGAGCCAATATGAAGACCCAGAACTGCAGGACATCGCGGACAAGCTCGCCTCTGCCGATGTCGAACTGCGGCGCGTAGGGGTGTTGTCACTTGTGGACATCGCGGAGCCGGAGGCGGTGGATTTGCTGGCACAGGCCCTGCGGGACCCTGACCCTTCTGTACGACGGGAAGCTGCCAAGGTGGTTGACGAATTTGAGTCTGCGGACATGGCGGATGTGCTCCTTGCTGCGTTGGGTGACACGGATGAGGCGGTTCGCAACGCGGCTGCGCACGCGCTTGGAGACCTTAAGGACACCCGTGCAGCGCAACCTCTTCTTGACGCTCTGCAAGGCAGTGATGACCCCTTCGTCATCACCGGCGTGCTGGGCGCGCTAAAGCCCATGCGCCTTGCCGAGAGCAGCGGCCCAGCCTTGGCCATGCTTCAGCACTCGGACGCGACGGTACGCCGGGAAGCGGTATCAGTCCTTGGATGGTTGCGGTCGCCGGCAAACCTGTCGGTCCTGATGGGACGGGCTCGTGAAGACGTGGACCCTGAGGTGCGGCGTGTCGCGATCAGCGCCTTGTCTTATGGCGATCCGAGTTCGGTCAGCGATGCCCTTCTGGAAGGACTTCGAGACGCGAACTGGCAGGTTCGCGCCGAGGCGGCGTCCATGATTGGGAAGGTGCGGCTGATGCCGGCCGTACAGGGTCTGATCGACTGCACCCGCGACAGTTTCTGGCAGGTCCGGGAAAAGGCTGTTGAGGCACTGGGCACCTTGGGGAGGCCGGAGGCGATTGAGTCGGTAGGTACCTGCACAGACGACCCGGTTTCGAACCTGCGCAAGGCTGCTGTGGGTGCGTTGGGAGAAATCGGTGATGCTCGTGCGCGACCGTACATTGAAAGCGCCCTGGACGATCCCGATCCAGATGTCCGCAAGACGGCCCTCTGGGCCCAGTCGAAACTGCGCGTTGCAAGTTGAACAGACACGCCCGTTCCCCGGGCACGCCCTTAACCGAACGGAGTTCAACGTGACTTACGTCGTCAACGAGAACTGCATTCGCTGCAAGTACACCGATTGTGTCGAGGTATGCCCGGCGGAGTGCTTTCACGAAGGCCCGAACATGCTGGTGATTGACCCGGTCGAGTGCATCGACTGCGACCTGTGTGTGCCCGAATGCCCACCCGACGCAATCCAGCCCGAGGGTGAATTGAGTGAAGACCAAGAGTATCTGCTTCAGCTGAATGCGGAGCTGGCGGCGACTTGGCCTGTCATCACTTCAGCCAAGGACCCACTCCCGGATGCGGAGGAGTGGATTGACCGGAAGGGGAAGCTGGCCGAGCTCGAGCGCTGATTCATGATGCCATGCCCTATCATTACAGGATGTGCCATGTGCGGAGCGGTCTTGGACGTCAGGTTCGTTCGAGCTGGCCATTTCACAGGCGCACGTACTGTGGACGAACCAGAGGCAACCATGACGTCGCGCCCGTTCATGCCCCGCTTTCTAGAGGATTGCGTTGCCATAAGGGCCGCTTCGACCCGAAACGCTGTAGAGACTCAACCAAGTGCGTGGGCGTGTATTTCATGAAGGTGCAGCCCCCTGAAGAAATTCTTCTGCATGGTGAGTCCCGCGAGGTGCGCTTTCGATGGCCCGCGGGTGATGTGACGGCGCTGTGCTTTAACGGTTTGCGCCTAGCCTGTCGTTGTGCGCAATGCACCCATGCGCGGCGATATGGTCAGCCAGTGACTGAGTCGACTGATGTGGAGGTTGTTGACATCGTTCCGTTTGGGGTCAGTGGTGTTCGCTTCGTGTTTTCGGACGGGCATGAACGCGGAATTTTCCCGTGGCGGTACCTCTGGGAACTGAGTGCAAACGAATCCTCGAGACAAATGAACAGGCCGGCATAAATACGAGTGGAATCTGGGAGGTAGAAACCATGGCAGCTTGTGCGCCGCAAGAAGTTCTTAGCGTGCACCACTGGAACGACACGCTGTTCAGCTTTACGACCACCCGTGATCCGGGTTTGCGCTTTGAGAACGGTCATTTCGTGATGATCGGCCTCGAGGTCGAGGGTAAGCCTTTGCTGCGCGCCTACAGCATTGTCAGCCCGAACCACGAGGAATACCTCGAATTCCTGAGCATCAAGGTACCGAACGGTCCTTTAACCTCGCGTTTGCAACACCTCAGCGAGGGCGACGAGCTACTGGTGAGCCGCAAGGCTACAGGCACGCTGGTCATCCACGACCTGCTGCCAGGCAAGAACCTATACCTGTTCGGTACCGGTACTGGCCTTGCGCCCTATATGAGCATTATCCGCGACCCGGAAACCTACGAGCGCTTCGAGAAGGTCATTCTGGTCCATGGGGTGCGCTTCAAGAGCGAACTGGCCTACCAAGAGTATTTGTCCGAGGAACTTCCGAACCACGAATACCTCGGCGAGCTCGCGCAGGAGCAGTTGCTCTATTACCCGACCGTCACGCGAGAGGGCTTCGTCAACCGGGGTCGCATCACCGATCTGATCGATACCGGCAAACTGACTGATGACCTAGGTCTTCCGCGCCTCGACCCGGAACGTGACCGCGCCATGATATGTGGCAGTCCAGCGATGCTCGAGGACCTGTCGAACCTTCTGGATCACCTGGGCTTCACTGCCTCGCCCAAAACGGGGGTTCCGGGTGACTACGTGATCGAACGGGCCTTCGTCGATCAATAGGCCGAAGCAGGCGGTTGAATGGGAGAGAAACATGGAACGCGAGCAGATCGAGATGGATGTGGTCATCGTGGGCGCCGGCCCGTCCGGCCTCTCGGCTGCGATCCGGCTGCGGCAGTTGGCGCGGGAATGGGGCCGGGACGATCTCTCCGTCTGCGTGCTGGAGAAGGGCCCCGAGGTCGGAGCCCATATCCTCTCCGGGGCGGTGATCGATCCGCGTTCGCTGGACGAATTGATCCCCGACTGGCGCGATCGCGGCGCACCGTTGCAAACGCCCGCCGTGGCCGATCACTTCCTGTTGTTGCGGGAGCATGGAAGCCTCCGATTGCCTACCCCACACTCGTTGCGTAACGATGGCCACTATGTGGGTTCGCTGGGCAATCTGTGTCGGTGGCTTGGCGAACAGGCGGAGGCCCTAGGGGTGGATATCTACCCGGGCTTCGCGGCGTCTGAGTTGTTGTATGGCGATCACGGTGCCGTACGTGGCGTTGCCACCGCAGACACTGGGTTGCAACCGGATGGCACGCCCGGGCCCCGTTACGAACCGGGGGTGGAGCTTTTGGCCGGACACACCCTGCTGGCGGAGGGCTGCCGGGGCTCGTTGAGCCAGCAGGTGATCGCCGGCTACGAGCTTGACCGCGACGCGGATCCACAGACCTACGGCATCGGGATCAAGGAGGTCTGGGAGGTTGACGAAGCAGCGCACCGGCCGGGCACAGTGGTGCACACGGCGGGATGGCCCCTGGATACGCGCACGTATGGTGGTGGATTCCTCTACCATTTTGGGGAGCGCAAGGTTTCCGTTGGGTTCGTGATCGGACTCGACTACACCAACCCGCATCTCTCGCCCTACCAAGAGATGCAGCGTTTCAAGACCCACCCGGCGATTCGCAGTCATATAGAGGGCGGACGTCGCCTTTCCTACGGGGCCCGGGCGTTGGTGGAAGGGGGTGTGCAATCCTGCCCGAAACTGGAATTCCCTGGTGGGATGCTGGTGGGGGACGCGGCGGGACTCCTGAACGTGGGGCGTATCAAGGGCACCCACACCGCGATGAAATCCGGGATTCTTGCGGCGGACACGTTGTTTGAGCGCCTGGGTGGTGAATCCGACCAGGCAATGGCAACCGGTTTGGATCAGGCCCTGGTGGATTCCTGGGTATGGTCCGAGCTGCAGCGCGCGCGGAACATCCGCCCGGCCTTTGCTCGCTGGGGGTTGTGGGGGGGAATGGCGTATGCCGCAGTGGATACCTATCTGTTCGGCGGTCGTGCGCCGTGGACCTTGTCCCAGCGCGCGGATCACGATCGACTACAGCGCCAGTCGGATGCCAAACCCATCGAATATCCCGTACCGGATGGGAAGCTCACATTCCCGCTGCTCTCGTCGGTACATCTGTCGAACACCAATCACGACGAGAACCAGCCTTGCCATCTGCAGCTGCGGGATCCTGATGCCCCGATACGGGTGAATCTGGCGGAGTTCGGGGCGCCGGAGACGGTTTATTGCCCGGCTGGGGTGTACGAGATCGTCGATGGCGACGAGGGGCCGCGCCTGCACATCAACGCCGCAAACTGCGTGCACTGCAAGACCTGCGACATCAAGGACCCCACCCAGAACATCCAGTGGCGGGTGCCACAGGGCGGTGATGGCCCAATCTATTCGGAAATGTAAGGCATTTCGGGCTTAAGCCCAGATGCCAGACAACCGGGAGTGGACGCAATGAAAGTACTGGTCGGCGTGAAACGGGTGATTGATTACAACGTGAATATCCGCGTGAAGGCGGATGGCACGGGGGTGGAGACGGAAAACGTGCGAATGTCCGCGAACCCGTTCGATGAAATCGCGATGGAAGAGGCGGTCCGTATGAAAGAGGCAGGAATTTGCAGCGAACTGCTGGCAGTTACAGTTGGCGACGAGGGCAGTCAGGAGGTCCTGCGCACTGCCTTGGCGATGGGCGCGGACCGTGCAATCCGGATCAACGTTGAGGTGTCGCCGCAGCCCTTGAACGTCGCCGCGTTGTTAGCTGCAGTCGCGCGCGAGGAGGCGGTGGATCTCGTGTTGCTGGGTAAGCAGGCGATCGATGATGATGCCAATCAGACCGGACAGATGACCGCCGCATTGCTGGGCTGGCCTCAAGGCACGTTCGCCTCGGAGTTAATCGTGGATGATGGCCGCGTGCGGGTTGCGCGCGAGATTGATGGTGGCCAGCAGACCATAGAGCTGGAACTACCCGCCGTGGTGACGGCGGACCTGCGACTAAACGAGCCCAGGTTCGTGAAGCTCCCCGCGATGATGAAGGCTAAGAAACGACCCATCGAGGAGCGTACGCCCGAAGCATTGGGCGTGGACATGCGCCCGCGGGTAGAACGCATCAAGGTAACCGAGCCCGTTCCGCGCAAGGCCGGAGTTTTGGTCGCAGATGTGGACGAACTGCTGGACAAGCTACGCAACGAAGCCGGGGTGATCTGATATGACGAGCACCACATTGGTTTTGGCCGAGACTACTGGGGACAACGTTGCACAGAGTACCTTGGCCACCCTGGCGGCGGCCCGTGAATTGTGCGATACGTTGGATGTCTTTGTGGCAGGTGGGCAGGTCGCGAAGGCAGCGGCACAATTGGCCTGCATGGCGAATGTTCGCCGTGTCCTCATCGCGGAAGCGGGCCATCTAGGCAGTTGCCTCGCGGAGGATCTTGCAGGCTTGGTGGCGGAACATGTTCGCGATTACAGCCATGTTCTGGCACCGGCCACCACGTTCGGGAAGAACCTGTTGCCACGGGTGGCCGCGCTGGTCGATATCCAGATGGTGTCGGACGTCATTGGGATTTGGGATTCAGAAACCTTCGTTCACCCGATCTACGCGGGCAATGCCAACGAGACCGTGCGGATCCTGGAGCCACACAAGCTGCTGACCATCCGCCCCACCGCATTCGCCAAAGAGGCCGTCGATGGTGGCGAGGCCCGTGTCGAACACATTAGGGTCGGCGAGCCACGTGCCCAGTCGCGGGAGATTGAGCTTCGTCTACACGGGTCGGACCGGCCGCAATTGGAATCCGCAACGGTCGTTGTCTCCGGGGGGCGTGCCTTTGGCAGCGCGGAAAAATTCCGTCTGTTGAAGGCGTTGGCGGCGGATTTGAACGCCGCCGTGGGTGCCTCGCGCGCGGCCGTGGATGCAGGGTATGCCCCCAATGACTGCCAGGTAGGACAAACCGGTAAGGTGGTCGCCCCCGAGTTGTATATTGCGGTCGGGATCTCTGGCGCTATTCAACACCTTGCCGGGATGACCGGATCCAAGGTCATCGTTGCTATCAACAAGGACCCGGATGCGCCGATCTTCGGTGTGGCCGACTATGGGCTGGTGGGCGATTTGTTCGAGATCATCCCGGAGCTCGGCGAGAAGATACGTCTGCTTCGAAGCGAGCCGGTGTCTGAACTCGCAGACGCATGACTAATCGCCTGCGAAAAGCTTCCGGTACATCGTCGCGGACACTTTTCGAGAGGCCGATGGGTGTGATCTCTCAACAACAAGGGGTGTTTGTGGGTAAGCAGATCGATATGCTTCCCATGCTGCTTTTTCCCGCGATTGCAGCGCCCTCCGCAATCCCGAATACGCGTCTGGTCACGTTGTCTGGCCACTGCACGTGACCAAGCCGATAAGTCTTGCTGGACTCTTCTGGCTGGGTCTCCGGCGGTGGCGGACGGAGACTCTGATTGAAACGCGCCGTGGCGCCTGCGTCTTTCTCGCAGGAGCTAGGTGTCACTAGGGCGACCTCGGAAAGGCTAGGGGTGGTCTTTTATATCGGTGCTTTCAGGAGCGGTCGATCTCGAATCGGTACTTGAACGAGTCGCCACTGAAGAAAAGGAACTCGTAGTCGATCGGGCGTCCCGATCGGTCATGCGTCAGACGCTCCACCTGGAGAACCGGGGCGGCTTCTGACAGGCCCAGGTGTTCCTGTACCTCTTCGTTCGCGAGTCCCGCGTCGATGCTGATGTTGGCTGCCCCCAGGGGGATGGCCAAGAGATTCTCCAGGATTGGGAAGATGTCGCCCGACAAGTCCTGGTTGAATAGGGCTCGCCCGATGTCGAAGGGGAAATAGCTAGTTTCCAGCGACACTGGAACCCTGTTTAGATAGCGCACTCGTTTGACCTGTACGGCCGTGCGAGCCTGCGGCCCCGACAACCGAAGTGATTCGCGTACGATTTGTGGCGGAACGATTTCCTCGATGGACACCAACCGGGCAGTCGTTTCATATCCCTGGGCCGCCATCGCCTCGCCAAAGCCCTCCAGGCGCCGAACGGTCTGCACTGCCTTCGGCTTGCTAACGAAACTGCCCTTGCCCTGCGAACTAAAAATCAATCCCTCATTGTGCAGGTCGCGCAGAGCCTGACGGATGGTGATCCGACTGACCCCGAAGAGGCGGGTAAGCTCGCTCTCTGACGGGAGTTTCTGGTGTGGCCGATAGGTGCCATCCAGGATACGCTTGCGGAGGTTCTCCTTGATTTGCACGTACAGCGGTTGCGGAGAGTCTCCGAGGTTTGGGAATCCTTGGGGGAACGTTTCCATAGGTACGTTTCATCGAGCGGCTCCGGAGAGCATATCGTGTCATAAAAGGCCGGTTCTTGGTAGCAGAGGCCGGGTATGGTCTGAGATGTACTACTTGTCTTGACATGGTGATCGTGGAGACGGGATTCGGCACCGAAACGAAGCAGGCGACAACAATCATGGTGCGTTCCGCGCGGCACAGATTCATTGCCCTTGCCCTGCGGAATACACATAAAAACAATATAAACAGTAACATAAGTGATCTCCCTCCTGTCGAACGCGATTCGGCACGAAACCTGCTGATGCTCTATCGAGATCAGTACTGGCCTGTCAGGACAAGGCTGGATGGTCCGGAAGCCGGCGAAACCGGCTGATCTGTTTTGGCCGGCGGGGTAAGACCCTGCCAATTTATCCGGGAGAAAACTATGCGTTGGAAGACATTAGTTGGTGCGGTCAGCATTGCCGTGTTTTCGGGGGCGGCAGTCGCTGAAACAATCCAGGTTCGTGTGGGGCACCAGAGCCAGGTCACCAATACAGTATCAGGTGGAATCGTGATCGAGCGCCTGCGGCTGTTCGAGAAACACCTGCCCACCGATGGCAAATACGAGGATACCGAAATCATAGTGCAGTACGCTGATTTCGATTCCGGCCCGCCGATCACCAACCGGATGATCGCTGGCCAACTCGAGTTCGGTGTGATGGGAGACTACCCCCTCATAGTGAATGGTGCGACCTTTCAGAATACCGGACGTGCCGAATCCCTGTTTATCGCGATGACCGGTTATAATGCCCGCGGAACCGGCAACGGAATCGTCGTACCGGTTGACCACCCGGCCCAGAGTCTCGCGGATCTCGCCGGCCTCCAGCTCTCAACGCCGTTCGGGAGCGCTGCTTGGGGCATGACGCTCGATGCGCTCAGCCAGGAGGGGATTCTTGATGAGGTGCAACTACGCGATCAGAGCCCCCCTGTAGGAGTGGCGAATATCCGTACTGGGAACATTGATGCCCACTCCAATTTCACGCCTTGGTCGGAAGTCATGGAGTATCGTGGTTTCGGCCGAAAGGTATTCGACGGCAGTGAGGTGGGTCAGCCTACATTCCACGGCACCGTGGTGCGCGACGACTTCGCGGAAGAGCACCCGCGTCTGGTTGAAGCCTATATTGCCGCAACGATGGAGGCACAGGACTGGATCGTGGAAGACCCCATGCGAGCGGCGACCAAGCTGGAGGAATGGACTACGATCGAGAAAGAGGTCCTGTATCTATACTTCAGTGAAGGTGGCATAACTTCGGTCGATCCCACGCTGAAGCCCGAGTGGGTCGATGCCCTCAAGTATCACCATGCAACCCTTCAGCGGGAACGTTCCGTCCCTGACCTGGATTTCGAACGCTGGGTCGATGACAGTTTTGTCCGCTCGGTTTTTGAAGCGCAGGGCAAGGACTACGATGCACAACTTGACAAGATCGTGCGGTCCGAACCGGGGGCGTCGGGCTTTCCGCCAGCCGAGGCATGGTACGAGAACGAAGGTATCGTGAAGTACGAATCCATTGGCGAGATGCTGGCGGCGGTAGAAGAGGCCGAGGCGGCAGGATCGGAGGTCAACGCCACATACGTTTATGACCACGGTACCGGGCTCAAACTGTTTGGGCACGTCGCCTCTTATGTCGAGACTGATGATGGCTATGTGGCCTTCATGCGAGCGCGGGATGCCGCGCAGTTTGCCAGCGAGAATGGCGGCAACGAAGTCGAGTTGGCTGCATTGCGCTAACTCTCATGACACTGCGCCACCCCATGACAATGAAAGCTTTCTCCCCCACCTGTGGGGGAGGGTTGGGGTGGGGGTGCGGCGTCGGGCCGGCCCTCACCCCCGGCCCCTCTCCCGCAAGCGGGAGAGGGGAGAGTACGTGACTTTCACGCTAATTGATCCGCTTCTCTAGTGTCATGTCAGATATCAAATGTCGGATATAGCCGTTTCAGCTTGACCCGCGCATCGTCGGTTGTGAACTGCCAGTTAACCTTGGCTTGAAGCCGGTCACGCTGGGCCTGCCAGGCGGTGACTTCGTCGCGGAGTTCAGCGATCGAGTCGATCCGGCGCTTGAGGCATTGACCGATCATCACGTTCAGTTCGATCTCTGCGACATTGAGCCAGCTTCCGTGCTTCGGCGTGTACACGAACTCGAACCGGTCCCATAGCGCCTTGGCCTGTGCGGGCGGATAGGCTTCATACAGCGCGCCAGGGCTGTGGGTGCTCAGGTTGTCCATCACCAGGGTGATGAGGCTCGCGTTCGGGTAGGCTGCAGCGATGTCGTGGAGAAAGTGCGCCCGGTCCACCTTCGTCTTGCGCTCCGTCACTTTGGTGATGCGCCGCCCAGCCAACGGCTCGGAAGCCATGAAGACATTGCACTGTAAGCGCCGATCGAAACCCGCGGTTATTTGCCGCGGACCCTATCGAGGCGATGCTTGCCGTTGGAGCTCCGTAATCGGCGCACCGAGTGAAGAACCGGCCGGTGGCCAGGCCACATCTGGCTGACAAAGCGAGCAAAAAGCGGTAAGAGGGCAAGGCCGAAGAGCAGGGCGCAGCGCCGACCTGATTGGACGTCACAACCGACGCTACGCCCCCCACCGTGCGTGTGC
>SL_5KL_010_SEDDRAFT_10001282_pt1 | contig 15291 bp, 11 predicted proteins | sample SodLakKL_010_SED_FD_9118 | JGI IMG/M metagenome (IMG submission 9118)
CGATTGCGATGGAGGACGGCCTGCGCTTTGCGATTCGCGAAGGTGGCCGCACCGTCGGCGCCGGCGTCGTCTCCAAGATCATCGAGTGATATACTTTTAAGACCGGGGTCACCGCGGGGGCCGGCTGTTGCCGTCTCCCGCGTTCTTTTCGGAAGTAGCAACAGGCCAGTAGCTCAATTGGCAGAGCAGCGGTCTCCAAAACCGCAGGTTGGGGGTTCGAGTCCCTCCTGGCCTGCCATCCTCCGGGTGGCAACGGGCCTCAGGTGATCAATTCATGAGTGAACAGACGGAACAGACTGGAGGCGGGCTTGACACCGTCAAGCTCTTCGTGGCGCTTGCCCTGCTGATTGCAGGCGTCATGGGCTTCTATTATTACGCCGCCGAATCCATGTTGGTCCGCGTCGTCGGCCTGCTCGCGGTTGTGGGTGTGGCGGTGTTCATTGCCATGACCACCGCGAAGGGTCGTCAACTCGCCGGCTTCATGGGCAACGCCCGCACGGAAGTGCGGAAGATGGTCTGGCCGACTCGGGTCGAGACCACGCAGACCACGCTGATCGTTATCGGTGTGGTGATCCTCATCGGCATCTTCCTCTGGTTGCTGGACACGCTGCTCGGGTGGATCATCCGGCAGTTCATCGGTTAGCCAGGGGAGGCAGTCATGGCATTGCGCTGGTATGTGGTTCAGGCGTTTTCGGGTTTCGAGGGGCAGGTCAAGCGGTCTCTGGAAGAGCGCATCACGCGTTACGGAATGGACGACCATTTCGGCGAGATTCTCGTCCCCACCGAGGAGGTCGTCGAGATGAAGGACGGCCAGAAGCGGAAAAGCGAGCGCAAGTTCTTCCCCGGCTACGTGCTCGTGCAGATGGACCTGAACGATGAGGCCTGGCATCTGGTGAAGAACGTACCCCGCGTGCTCGGTTTCATCGGGGGCTCCGCGGACAAGCCGGCTCCCATCAGCGACAAGGAAGTCGACGCGATTCTCCAGCGCATGCAGGAGGGGGTCGAGAAGCCGAAGCCGAAGGTGCTGTTCGAGGTCGGCGAGATGGTCCGTGTGGTGGACGGGCCGTTCAACGACTTCAGCGGTGTGGTGGAGGAGGTGAACTACGACAAGAGCCGGCTGCTCGTGGCCGTGCAGATATTCGGACGCTCGACGCCCGTGGAACTCGAGTTCCATCAGGTCGAGAAATCCTGACGCGACGCTGGTTCGCGCATTAACCCGTTTCGGGGAGCCGCGAGGCGCTTGCACCCGAAGGAGAAGAAATGGCCAAGAAGATTACGGCATACATCAAGCTGCAGGTGCCGGCAGGCAAGGCGAACCCCAGCCCGCCCGTGGGCCCCGCCCTCGGTCAGCGCGGCGTGAACATCATGGAGTTCTGCAAGGCGTTCAACGCCGCGACCCAGGGCGTCGAACCGGGGCTGCCGATCCCCGTCGTGATCACCGTGTATTCGGACCGCAGTTTCACCTTCGTCACCAAGACCCCGCCCGCGGCGGTCCTGCTGAAGAAGGCGGCCGGCATCACGAGCGGATCGGGCACTCCCAATACCAAGAAGGTGGGAACCGTGACCCGCGAGCAGCTCGAGGAAATCGCGCGCACCAAGGAACCGGATCTCACCTCGGGCGATCTGGATGCGGCGGTACGCACGATTGCTGGCAGCGCGCGCAGCATGGGTCTTGAAGTGGAGGGTCTCTGAGATGGCAAAGTTGTCCAAGCGCTTGAAGGCGATTCGCGAAAAGATCCGCCCGGGCCAGGTCCTTCCGGCCACCGACGCCTTTGATCTGCTGCGTGACCTTTCCAAGGTCAAGTTCCGTGAGTCGGTCGACGTCTCGGTGAACCTTGGCGTCGATCCCCGCAAGTCCGACCAGGTCGTGCGCGGTTCCACCGTGCTGCCCAATGGCACTGGCAAGACGGTCCGGGTCGCCGTCTTCACCCAGGGCGCCAACGCCGATGCGGCCCGCGAGGCCGGTGCCGACGTGGTCGGAATGGACGATCTGGCGGAGCAGGTGCGCGCGGGCGAACTCAACTTCGACGTCGTGATCGCCTCTCCGGACGCGATGCGCGTCGTCGGACAGTTGGGCCAGATCCTGGGCCCTCGCGGACTGATGCCGAACCCGAAAGTGGGTACGGTGACACCCGACGTGGCTACCGCGGTGAGGAACGCCAAGGGTGGTCAGGTGCGCTACCGGACCGACAAGGGCGGCATTATTCACTGCTCCATCGGTGCCGTCGACTTCGAGAGTCAGGCACTGGCAGAGAACCTGGATGCATTGCTGGCGGACCTGATGAAGCTGAAGCCGTCCACCTCGAAGGGCATCTATGTGCGTCGGGTGACGGTCTCTTCGACGATGGGTCCGGGCCTTCAGGTCGATTCGTCCACCCTGAAGCTGTAAACGAATTTTGAAAGTTTGGGTCGGCCGCCACCCCTGCGGTGGTGGACCATCCAAGACCGCAGGCGCGGCTCGCCGCTTAAAACCGCAAAGCCTGCGCAGATGGTGTCAACCCGATTCAGGAATGTCCTGCGGCGGGAAACACCACAAGCCCCGGGGGGATCTCTCCCGGTTTGTAACGATCGCCAGGGTATCGGCGATCTCAACGGAGGAAAGTCAACGTGGCTATGAATCTCGATGACAAGAAGCTGGTTGTCTCGGAACTGGCCGCGGTAGCTGCCTCGGCGCATTCCGCCATTGCAGCGGAATATCGTGGTTTGTCGGTGGACCAGATGACCAACCTGCGTAAGCAGGCTCGGTCGTCCGGTGTCTACCTCCGGGTCGTGAAGAATACCTTGGCCAAGCGTGCTGTGGAGGGTACCGACTTCGAATGCATGCAGCAGGGCCTGGTCGGGCCCCTGGTGCTGGCATTCAGTCAGGAAGACCCGGGCTCCGCCGCTCGTCTGATGAAGGACTTCGCGAAAACCCACGAAAAGCTGCAAGTCAAGCTGGTGTCCTTTGGTGGGCAGATGCTGGGCGCGGGCGATCTCGATCGCCTCGCCAGCATGCCGACCCGTGACGAAGCCATCAGTCTGCTGATGGCCGTGATGAAGGCCCCGCTCGACAAGTTTGCCCGTACCCTCAATGAGGTGCCGGGCAAACTGGTGCGCACCGTCGCAGCAGTCCGTGATCAAAAGCAGGCAGCCGCCTGAAACATTTCTGAATAGCCGGGCGGTAGCCCATTAGGAGAATCAAGATGGCAGTTTCGAAAGAGGAAATTCTGGAAACGATCGGGAACATGACCGTTCTCGAGATCGTCGACCTGATCAGCGCGATGGAGGAGAAGTTTGGCGTCTCCGCCGCAGCTGCAGTGGCAGCGGCTCCTGCCGCCGCCGCCGGTGAGGCCGCTGTGGAAGAGGTCAAGGATGCGTTCAATGTCGTGATGACCAGCTTCGGCGCCAACAAGGTCGGCGTGATCAAGGTCGTTCGCGCCCTGACCGGCCTTGGCTTGAAAGAGGCCAAGGACATGGTCGAAGGCGTGCCTGCGACCGTGAAAGAGGACGCAAGCAAGGACGACGCGGAGAAGATGAAGAAGGAACTCGAAGAGGCCGGCGCTTCCGTCGAGTTGAAGTAAAGCGTTTCTGTACGTTGTTTCGTGACGTAGTCCGAAACCACAAGGCTGGCGGCCGGAAGACCGCCAGCCTTGGCCCGTGGCGGTGACGCCGCGCCGCCCGATTACCCCTGTTGCAGCCGAGGTATCCCATGGCCCTCAGTTATACCGAAAAAAAGCGAATCCGCAAGGATTTCGGCAAACGCCCGCAGATTCTCGAGGTTCCCTACCTTCTGGAGACCCAGTTGGCGTCATACCGGGATTTCCTCCAGGCCGATGCTGCCCCCGACACGCGTGAGGAGACGGGCCTGCATGCGGCGTTTCAGTCGGTATTCCCGATCGTCAGCTACTCGGGCCACGTGCAGCTCCAGTACGTCTCCTATCGCCTGGGCGAGCCGTTGTTCGAGGTGAAGGAGTGCCAGGTCCGCGGGGTGACTTTCGCGGCTCCGCTGCGCGTGATGCTGCGTCTGGTGATCAACGATAAGGAGGCCCCTGCGGGCACCACGGTGGTCAAGGAGGTCAAGGAGCAGGAGGTCTACATGGGCGAATTGCCTCTGATGACCGAGAACGGGACCTTCGTGATCAACGGTACCGAGCGGGTGATTGTCTCCCAGCTTCACCGTTCCCCGGGCGTGTTCTTCGATCACGACAAGGGCAAGACCCACAGTTCCCAGAAGCTGCTGTTCAACGCCCGTATCATTCCCTACCGCGGCTCCTGGCTGGATTTCGAGTTCGACGCCAAGGACGGGGTCTTCGTTCGCATCGACCGTCGCCGTAAGCTGCCGGCGACCGTGCTGTTGCGCGCGCTGGGCATGGATACCGAGGAAATCCTCAGCACCTTTTTCGAATTCAATTCGGTGCGCCTGCTCGACGCGGGCGCCGAAGTCGAGTTGGTTGCCGACCGCCTGCGCGGCGAAAACGCAGTGGTGGACATTCTCGACGGCGATCGGGTCATCGTGGAGGCGGGTCGTCGCATCACACCGCGGCACATCCGCGAGATCGAGAAGGCGGGCATCAAAAACCTGACCGTGCCGGACGACTACATCATTGGCCGAGCGCTTGCCCGCAATATCGTCGATGAGGAAACCGGCGAGGTGCTCGCCGAGGCCAACGCACCGGTCACCGAGCCGCTGCTCGACAAGCTGCGGGACGTGGGTGTGGGTTCGTTCGACATCATCTACACCAACGACTACGACCGTGGCCCGTTCATCTCCGACACCCTGCGCCTGGACCAGAACCGCACCCAGCTCGAGGCGCAGGTCGACATCTACCGGGTGATGCGTCCGGGTGAGCCCCCGACCAAGGATGCCGCCGAGAATCTCTTCGGTAACCTGTTCTTCTCCGAGGACCGCTACGACCTGTCCGCCGTTGGCCGGATGAAATTCAACCGGCGCGTCGGTCGCGACGCCGACGAGGGTCCGGGTGTGCTGTCGCCGGAGGACATCCTCGATGTGCTCAAGGTGCTAATCGACCTGCGCAACGGCATCGGCAGCACCGATGACATCGACCACCTGGGCAACCGCCGCATCCGCAGCGTGGGCGAGATGGCCGAGAATCAGTTCCGGCTGGGTCTCGTGCGGGTCGAGCGTGCGGTGAAGGAGCGGCTGACCGTGGCCGAGAGCGAGGGCCTGATGCCGCAGGAACTGATCAACGCCAAGCCCGTGGCGGCGGCGGTGAAGGAGTTCTTCGGCTCCTCCCAGTTGTCGCAGTTCATGGACCAGAACAACCCGCTGTCCGAAGTCACCCACAAGCGCCGGATCTCCGCCCTGGGGCCCGGTGGCCTGACCCGCGAACGCGCCGGATTCGAGGTGCGCGACGTGCACCCCACGCACTACGGTCGCGTCTGCCCGATCGAGACGCCCGAAGGCCCGAACATCGGCCTGATCAACTCGCTGGCCGTGTATGCCCGCACCAACCGCTACGGATTCCTCGAGACGCCGTACCGCAAGGTGGCCGAGGGCAAGGTGACCGACGCGATCGTCTATCTCTCCGCCATCGAGGAGAGCCAGTACGTGATCGCCCAGGCCAACGCAGCGTTGGATGGCGAGGGACATCTGACCGACGACCTGGTCTCCTGCCGCCACCAGAATGAGTTCACGATCTCCACGCCGGACAAGATCCAGTTCATGGATGTGTCGCCGAAGCAGATCGTCTCCGTGGCCGCGGCGCTGGTACCCTTCCTGGAGCACGACGACGCCAACCGCGCGCTGATGGGTTCCAACATGCAGCGTCAGGCGGTCCCCTGCCTGCGCGCGGAGAAGCCGCTGGTCGGCACCGGCATCGAGCGCACCGTTGCGATCGACTCCGGTTCCGCGATCGTCGCCACACGCGGCGGCTCCGTTGATTCGGTGGACGCGGCGCGCATCGTGGTGCGGGTGAATGACGAGGAGACGGCGGCCGGCGAGCCCGGGGTCGACATCTACAACCTGACCAAGTATGCCCGTTCCAACCAGAACACCTGCATCAACCAGCGCCCACTGGTCAACGTGGGCGACATGATCGCCCGCGGCGACGTGCTCGCGGACGGTTCCTCCACCGATATGGGCGAACTGGCGCTGGGCCAGAACATGATGGTCGCCTTCATGCCCTGGAACGGCTACAACTTCGAGGACTCGATCCTGATCTCCGAGCGGGTGGTGCAGGAGGACCGTTTCACTACCATCCATATCGAGGAGCTCAACTGTGTCGCCCGCGACACGAAGCTGGGCCAGGAGGAGATCACCGCCGATATCCCGAACGTGTCCGAATCCCTGCTGGCGAAGCTGGACGAATCGGGCATCGTCTATGTCGGCGCCGAGGTCCGCACGGGCGACATCCTGGTCGGCAAGGTCACGCCGAAGGGTGAGACCCAGTTGACCCCGGAAGAGAAGCTGCTGCGCGCGATCTTCGGCGAGAAGGCGTCGGATGTGAAGGACACCTCCCTGCGGGTTCCCTCCGGTATCGAGGGCACGGTGATCGACGTGCGTGTCTTCACCCGGGACGGCGTCGAAAAGGATGCCCGCGCCCGTTCCATCGAAGAATCCGACCTGGCCGGCGTGCGCAAGGACCTGCGCGACCAGCAGCGTATCTATGAGGAGGACATCTATGCTCGTGTCGAGCGCCTCCTGACCGGGAAGGTGGCTGCGGGTGGACCCGAGGGGCTCAGTGACGGCACCAAGGTCACCAAGAAATACCTGGCCGGGGTCTCACGCAACCACTGGTTCGAGGTGCGCCTGCGCGACGACGACGTCAATGCCCAGCTGGAAGAGCTCGGGCGGCAGTTGGCGGACCAGGCCGAGGCGTTCGAGAAGCGCTTCCAGCACCAGAAGGCCAAGTTGTCCGCGGGCGACGACCTGCCGCCCGGCGTACAGAAGATGGTCAAGGTCTACGTGGCGATCAAGCGGCGCATGCAGCCCGGCGACAAGATGGCGGGACGTCACGGCAACAAGGGCGTGATCTCGATGATCGTGCCGGAGGAGGACATGCCCTTCCTGGAGGACGGGACGCCGGTGGATATCGTGCTGAACCCCCTCGGCGTGCCCTCGCGCATGAACGTGGGACAGGTGCTGGAGGTGCATCTGGGATGGGCGGCCAAGGGCCTGGGGCTGAAGATCGGCCGCATGCTCGAGGCGCAGGCCGAAATTGCCCGTTTGCGGGAGTTTCTCGAGCAGATCTATGGTGGCAGCGAGCGCAAGGTGGACATCGATTCCCTGACGGATGTCGAGATCCTGGCGCTTTGCGGCAACCTGCGGAAGGGGGTGCCGATGGCCACGCCCGTATTCGACGGGGCCAACGAGGATGAGATCAAGGCCCTCCTGCGCCTCGCCGATCTCCCCGAGACCGGGCAGGCCATGCTCTTCGACGGCCGTAGCGGCGAATCCTTCGATCGGCCCGTGACCGTGGGCTTCATGCACATGCTGAAGCTGAACCACCTGGTCGACGACAAGATGCACGCCCGTTCCACCGGTCCGTACTCGCTGGTGACCCAGCAGCCGCTGGGTGGCAAGGCGCAGTTCGGCGGTCAGCGTTTCGGGGAGATGGAGGTCTGGGCTCTGGAGGCCTACGGGGCCGCCTATACCCTGCAGGAGATGCTGACGGTCAAGGCCGACGACGTCCAGGGGCGCAACAAGATGTACAAGAACATCGTCGACGGAGAGCACTTCATGGAGGCGAACGTTCCCGAGTCCTTCAACGTGTTGATGAAGGAGATCCGCTCTCTCGGGATCAATATCGAGCTCGAACAGGACTGAGCCCCGTCCGGACGCCCTTTTCGGGGCGCCGAGAGGCGCCCCAAGAATTCAAGTAACGAGGCAAGCGAATGAAAGACCTCCTCAATCTGTTCAAGCAACAGACACAACCGGAAGAGTTCGACGCGATCCGCATCGGGCTGGCGTCGCCAGACCAGATCCGCGCCTGGTCTTTCGGTGAGGTGAAGAAGCCGGAGACCATCAATTACCGGACCTTCAAGCCGGAGCGCGACGGCCTGTTCTGCGCCAAGATCTTTGGGCCGGTCAAGGATTACGAGTGCCTGTGTGGAAAGTACAAGCGTCTGAAGCATCGCGGCGTGGTCTGCGAAAAGTGCGGCGTCGAGGTCACCCAGACCAAGGTGCGCCGTGAGCGCATGGGCCACATCGACCTGGCATCGCCGGTCGCGCACATCTGGTTCCTGAAGAGCCTGCCGTCGCGAATCGGCCTGCTGCTCGACATGACCCTGAAGGACATCGAGAAGGTGCTGTACTTCGAGTCCTTCATTGTGGTCGATGCGGGCTTCACGACACTGGAGCGTGGCAAGCTGCTGAGCGACGAAGAGTATCTCGAGGCGATCGAGGAGCACGGTGACGAGTTCAAGGCGCTGATGGGGGCCGAGGCCGTCCTCGAACTGCTGCGGAGCATCGATCTTCAGACCGAGGCCACGCGCCTGCGCACCGAGCTTTCCGAGACCGGCTCGGAAACCAAGATCAAGCGGCTGGGCAAGCGCCTCAAGCTGGTGGAGTCCTTCCTGGAATCCGGTAACCGTCCGGAATGGATGATCATGTCCGTGCTGCCGGTGCTGCCCCCGGACCTGCGTCCGCTGGTGCCACTGGACGGTGGCCGCTTTGCGACCTCCGACCTGAACGATCTGTACCGTCGGGTGATCAACCGCAACAACCGCCTGCGCCGGCTGCTGGAGCTGAATGCGCCGGACATCATCGTGCGCAATGAAAAGCGGATGCTGCAGGAGTCGGTCGACGCGCTGCTGGACAACGGCCGCCGCGGCCGTGCGATCACCGGCACCAACAAGCGCCCGCTGAAGTCGCTGGCCGATATGATCAAGGGCAAGCAGGGTCGCTTCCGCCAGAACCTGCTCGGCAAGCGCGTGGACTACTCCGGCCGCTCGGTGATCGTGGTCGGACCGACCCTGCGTCTGCACCAGTGCGGTCTGCCCAAGCGCATGGCGCTGGAGCTGTTCAAGCCCTTCATTTTCGGGAAACTGCAGCGCCGCGGACTCGCGACCACCATCAAGGCCGCGAAGAAGGCGGTGGAGAAGGAAGGTCCGGAGGTCTGGGACATCCTCGAGGAGGTGATCCGCGAGCACCCCGTGTTGCTGAACCGCGCCCCGACCCTGCACCGCCTGGGCATCCAGGCCTTCGAGCCGGTGCTGATCGAGGGCAAGGCCATCCAGCTGCATCCGCTCGTCTGTGCGGCCTTCAACGCCGACTTCGATGGCGACCAGATGGCCGTGCACGTGCCGCTGTCGCTGGAGGCGCAGATCGAGGCACGCACCCTGATGATGTCCTCGAACAACGTGCTCTCTCCGGCAAACGGCGAGCCCATCATCGTGCCCTCACAGGACATCGTGCTCGGTCTGTATTACCTGTCCCGGGCCCGCGTGAACGCGCGTGGCGAGGGAATGATCTTCGCCGATGTCGACGAGGTGCACCGCGCTTACGAGAACGGCATGGTCGATCTGCACGCCCGCGTCAGCGTGCGCATCCCGGAGTACGACGGCGAGGTGAACGACGGCGAGCAGCTCCCGCTGCGGCGCATCGACACCACCGTCGGGCGTGCCATCCTGTCCGGCATCCTGCCCCGCGGGCTGCCGTTCCGGCTGATCGACCGGGAGTTGAGCAAGAAGGCCATCTCGCAGCTGATCAATGCCTGCTACCGGCGTCTGGGTCTCAAGGACACCGTGGTCTTTGCCGACCAGTTGATGTACCTCGGCTTCCGCTTCTCGACGCGCGCCGGCGTTTCCTTCTGCGCCGACGATATGGTGATCCCCGAGGAAAAGGTCGCCATCCTGGGGCGTGCCGAGGACCAGGTGAAGGAGATCGAAGAGCAGTATTCCTCCGGCCTGGTGACCAAAGGCGAGCGTTACAACAAGGTCGTGGACATCTGGTCGCACTGCAACGACCAGGTCGCGAAGGCGATGATGGACCACCTCGGCAAGGAAGAGGTGGTCAACCGCGACGGCGACACGGTGTGGCAGTCGTCGTTCAACTCGATCTTCATGATGGCCGATTCCGGGGCCCGTGGTTCCGCGGCACAGATCCGGCAGTTGGCCGGCATGCGTGGCCTGATGGCCAAGCCGGACGGCTCGATCATTGAAACCCCGATCACTGCGAACTTCCGCGAGGGCCTGAACGTACTGCAGTACTTCATCTCCACCCACGGTGCGCGCAAAGGTCTCGCCGACACCGCGCTGAAGACCGCCAACTCGGGCTACCTCACCCGCCGCCTGGTGGACGTCTCCCAGGACGTCGTGGTGACCGAGACCGATTGCGGGACCCAGCAGGGCCTGCTGATGAAGCCGATCATCGAGGGCGGCGACGTGGTCGAGCCGCTGCGCGACCGGGTGCTTGGCCGGACTGCGGCACAGGACGTGCTGCGGCCAGGCAGCGACGAGATCCTGGTCGAGGCGGGTCAGTTGCTGGACGAGGCCCTCGTGGACCTTCTCGACGCCTCCGGTGTTGACGAGGTCTGGGTGCGCTCGGCGATCACCTGCGAGACGCGTCAGGGCATCTGTGCAAAGTGTTACGGCCGCGACCTGGCACGCGGGCACCTGGTCAACATCGGCGAGGCCGTGGGCGTGATTGCGGCCCAGTCGATCGGCGAACCGGGTACCCAGCTGACCATGCGTACCTTCCACATCGGAGGTGCCGCCAGCCGGTCGGTGACCGTCAGCGCGATCCAGGTCAAGAATTCGGGCCAGATCCGCCTGCACAACATCAAGACCGTGGCCAACAAGCACGGCAACCTGGTCGCGGTCTCGCGGTCCGGGGAGCTTGGCGTGGTAGACGATGCCGGTCGCGAGCGCGAGCGCTACAAAGTGCCCTACGGAGCGACCATCAGCGTCGGGGACGGCGATCCCGTGTCGCCCGGACAGGAGGTGGCGATCTGGGACCCGCACACGCACCCGATCATCACCGAAGTGGCCGGGAACGTGCGGCTGGCCGACTTCGTCGAGAACGTGACGGTGAGCAAGGAAACCGACGAATTCACCGGGCTCTCGTCCAATGTGGTGATGGATCCGAAAAGCCGCCCCGCGGCGGGCAAGGACGTACGGCCCACCGTGCGGCTGCTCGACGAAGAGGGCAACGACCTGTTCATCGCGGGCACCGATATGCCGGCGCAGTACATGCTTCCGGCCGGTGCCATCTTCAATCTGGAAGACAATGCCCGGGTCGAGGTGGGTGACGTCATTGCACGCCTGCCGCAGGAGTCGTCCAAGACGCGTGATATCACCGGCGGTCTGCCGCGAGTGGCCGACCTCTTCGAGGCACGCAAGCCCAAGGATCCGGCCGTGCTGGCCGAGATTTCGGGGACGATCTCCTTTGGCAAGGAGACGAAGGGCAAGCAGCGCGTGGTGATCACGCCGGATCAGGGCGATCCCCAGGAGACCCTGATTCCAAAGTACCGCAACGTGAACGTCTTCGAGGGCGAGCGCGTGGAGCGGGGCGAGGTCATCGTCGACGGCGAGCTCGACCCGCACGACATCCTGCGGTTGCGGGGGGCCACCGTGCTGGCCGAGTATCACGTGCAGGAGATCCAGGACGTTTACCGTCTGCAGGGCGTGAAGATCAACGACAAGCACATCGAGGTGATCCTGCGCCAGATGATCCGCAAGGTCGTGATCGCCGATTCCGGCGACTCCCGCCTGCTGTCCGGCGACCAGTTGGACCGCGCGCGAGTGATCGAGGAGAACGACAAGCTGGAGAAGGATCAGCGTCCGGCGACCTACGAGCGTGTGCTCCTGGGGATCACCAAGGCCTCTCTGGTGACCGAGTCGTTCATCTCCGCGGCTTCCTTCCAGGAGACCACGCGGGTTCTGACCGAGGCCTCAACCCGGGGTGCGCGCGACGAACTGCGGGGTCTGAAGGAAAACGTGATCGTTGGGCGCCTGATTCCGGCGGGCACGGGTCTGGCCTACCACAGGGAGCGGAGGCGCAAGCGTCTGCGCGAGCTGCCGAGTTTCGACATGGTGGGTGGCGAATCGGTCGAGTCGGAGACGGCGACCGCCTCCGGGAGCGACACACAAGCGGGCGATAACGCCGAATAGCGGCGTTTCAACCTTGACACTGTTGGGGGCGGTCTTTAAACTTCCGCTCCCTCGGCAGGCCGGTCGACGTATCGGTCTGTCGTTATTTTTCGGCTAGGAGAAAGGGTTGCATGGCCACGATTAACCAGTTGGTGCGCAAGCCGCGCAAGCGCAAGGTGGAGAAGAGTGCGGTTCCCGCGCTGCAGGGTTCACCGCAGAAGCGTGGTGTTTGCACGCGCGTCTACACCACCACCCCGAAGAAGCCCAATTCCGCGCTGCGCAAGGTTGCGCGCGTGCGGCTGACCAACGGCTACGAGGTGACCAGCTACATCGGCGGTGAGGGTCACAACCTCCAGGAGCACTCTGTGGTCCTGATCCGCGGCGGCCGCGTCAAGGATCTGCCGGGTGTGCGTTATCACACCGTGCGCGGCAGCCTCGACACCCAGGGTGTGCAGAAGCGTACCCAGGCCCGCTCCAAGTACGGCACCAAGCGTCCGAAAAAGACCTAATTCCGCCGGTTCAGGAAAACAACCATGTCCAGAAGATCAGAGGCCCCGAAGCGCCACATCCTGCCCGACCCGAAGTTCGGGAGTGAGCGCCTGGCAAAATTCATCAACACCGTGATGCGCGACGGCAAGAAGTCCGTGGCCGAGGGCGTGGTCTACGGCGCCCTGGACCAGATCGAGTCCAAGCGAGGGGACGGCATGGGCGTGCTCGACAAGGCGCTCGAGAACGTTCGCCCCCGGGTGGAGGTCAAGTCCCGCCGGGTCGGCGGTGCGACCTACCAGGTGCCGGTTGAAGTACGCAACGTGCGTCAGGATGCCCTGGCGATGCGTTGGCTCGTCGATGCCGCGCGTAAGCGTGGCGAGCGCTCGATGCCCCTGAAGCTCGCGGGCGAATTGATGGATGCGGCCGAAAGCAAGGGCTCCGCTGTCAAGAAGCGTGAAGACACCCACCGCATGGCGGAAGCGAACAAGGCGTTCGCTCATTTCCGTTGGTAAGTAACGAGAGAGGCTGACAGTGGCACGCAAGACTCCCATCAAGCGCTACCGAAATATCGGAATCAGCGCACACATCGACGCAGGCAAGACCACGACGACCGAGCGTATCCTTTTCTATACCGGGATTTCGCACAAGATCGGCGAGGTGCACGATGGCGCCGCGACGATGGACTGGATGGAGCAGGAGCAGGAGCGTGGCATCACGATCACCTCCGCGGCCACGACCTGCTTCTGGGCCGGCATGGCCCAGCAGTTCCCCGAGCATCGGATCAACATCATCGATACCCCGGGACACGTGGACTTCACGATCGAGGTCGAGCGCTCGATGCGCGTGCTCGACGGCGCGTGCATGGTCTACTGCGCGGTCGGCGGCGTGCAGCCGCAGTCGGAGACGGTCTGGCGGCAGGCCACCAAGTACAAGGTGCCGCGGCTGGCTTTCGTCAACAAGATGGACCGGGCCGGCGCCAACTTCCTGCGCGTGTACGAACAGATCCGCGAGCGGTTGAAGGCGAACCCGGTTCCGATCCAGCTCCCGATCGGCGCCGAGGAAAACTTCAAGGGCGTGATCGACCTCGTGAAGATGAAGGCGATCTACTGGAACGAGGAAGACAGGGGCGCCACCTTCGAATACCGCGAGATTCCGGACGAGCTTCGGGCCGAGGCGGAAAAGTGGCGTGAAAACCTGGTCGAGGCTGCAGCCGAGGCCAACGAGGAACTGATGGAGAAGTACCTCGAGGGCGGCGAGCTGACCGAGGAAGAGGTCAAGCAGGGGTTGCGCCAGCGCACGATCGCGATGGAGATCTTCCCGATGCTCTGCGGTACCGCGTTCAAGAACAAGGGCGTGCAGGCGATGCTGGACGCCGTCATCGAGTACATGCCGTCGCCGGAGGAAGTGCCGCCGATCAAGGGGCTGAAGGCCGGCACCGATGAGCCGGTGGAGCGCCACGCGAACGACGAGGAACCCTTCGCGGCCCTGGCATTCAAGATCATGACCGACCCCTTCGTCGGGAGCCTGACCTTTGTTCGCGTCTATTCCGGTGTGCTGGCGGCGGGCGATACCGTGCTCAACAGCCAGAACAGCAACCGCGAGCGTATCGGGCGTATCCTGCAGATGCACGCGAACAACCGGGAAGAGATCAAGGAACTGCGGGCCGGCGACATCGGCGCCTGCGTGGGCATGAAGGACATCTACACCGGGACCACGCTCTGCGCAGTCAATTCGCCGGTCGAACTCGAGCGCATGGAATTCCCGGAGCCGGTGATCTCGATCGCCGTCGAGCCGAAGACCAAGAGCGACCAGGAAAAGATGGGGCTGGCACTGAACAAGCTGGCACAGGAGGATCCGTCCTTCCGGGTGCGCACCGACGAGGAATCGGGGCAGACGATCATCTCGGGAATGGGCGAACTCCATCTCGAGATCATCGTCGACCGCATGCGCCGCGAGTTCAAGGTCGAGGCGAACATCGGGCAGCCGCAGGTTGCCTATCGCGAGACCATCCGCAAGAAGGTCGAGCAGGAAGGCAAGTTCGTGCGCCAGTCCGGTGGTCGCGGGCAGTACGGTCACGTGTGGATCCGACTCGAGCCCCAGGAGCCCGGTGCCGGCTACGTCTTCGAGAATGCGATCGTCGGCGGCGTGGTTCCGAAGGAATACATTCCGGCGGTGGACAAGGGCATCCGGGAGCAGACCGCGAACGGGGTGCTGGCCGGGTTCCCGGTCGTCGATGTCAAGGTCACGCTGTTCGACGGTTCCTATCACGATGTCGACTCCTCGGAAATGGCCTTCAAGATCGCCGGCTCGATGGCGTTCAAGGAAGGCGCCCTGAAGGCCGGTGCGGTCCTGCTCGAACCGATGATGAAGGTCGAGGTCGAGACGCCGGAGGATTACATGGGCGATGTGATGGGTGACCTGAACCGCCGGCGTGGACTCATCCAGGGCATGGAGGACCTCGCGGGCCAGAAGCTGCTGCGCGCGGAGGTGCCACTCTCGGAAATGTTCGGCTATTCCACGTCGCTGCGCTCGATGTCGCAGGGCCGCGCGACCTACTCGATGGAATTCCAGAAATATGCCGAGGCCCCGGCCAACGTCGCCGAAGCCGTCATCAAGAAGGCTTCCTGATCACCGTCCGTCACCCGATAACTAGTTCAAGAGGTTCGAGCTGTGTCCAAGGCAAAATTTGAGCGTAAGAAGCCGCATGTGAATGTGGGAACGATTGGTCACGTGGACCACGGGAAGACGACGCTGACGGCGGCGTTGACGGTG
>SL_5KL_010_SEDDRAFT_10001283_pt1 | contig 15285 bp, 12 predicted proteins | sample SodLakKL_010_SED_FD_9118 | JGI IMG/M metagenome (IMG submission 9118)
ATTAACAAAACAACTTATTCCTTCCCCCCTGCTTGCTTCCAGGTAAATATCTTTTCTTTTTTGAATACTTTCAACAAGTTGATCTTCGTAAATTATCTCAGCCCCACTATTTTCCATTATTTCTTCCATTAGTTCTCGATTTTCCCGGAAAAACCCTCTTGCCCTGTCTTCAACTCCTCCCATTGAAACTGCTTCTATTTCGTACGGAAAAACCCCTGCCTGGTTTAAAGATACAAGCATTTCAATAAAAGTCCAATTTGGAATATTGGCTCCATACATTGATGCTCCTACAGAATATATAATAATTGGCTTTAACTCCATAGCTTTTGCAGCACTCAGAGAAGCGAGAATTAATGAGGGAAAGGAACCTGAACCTCCAATTCCAACATAATCCCCTTTTTCCAGACCCGCTTCTCGGAAAAATTTTACCATTAAAGCTGCAAAGTCAGGGTTGGTAGCCGTTCTTTTTGCATCAATATAACCTGTGGTTGTGGTTAATTCGGTAAATTCTTTACCAATTAAACCCGTTTGATTGGGATCCAAATCCCGGGGGACCTGAATACCCCTATCCCTTTGGGTTTGCCTTAAAATTTCCATTGCTTCCAGCATGTTCTCTGCCGCTTCAACCTGTTCCGAATACCAGGGTGTTTGGACACTGGCTTTTAAGTTATCAACAACTTGGTACCCCAATATTGCAATCAGGGTTATAATTAGTAAAGCTCCTGTGGGGATTTTTGATCTAATCCATTTTTGCAAATAATTTTCCCTCCAATTTAAAACAGAAATAACATTAGGAGAAGGCGGACAATGACAGAAACAATTAAAACAGAATAAACAGTTGGCATTATTCCCTGTTCCGCAAAAGAGTTAGCCATTAAACCAGTTATTATATATCCAATTACTCTAACCTCAACTGTCCCCGGAAGATAATCCGAAATGGGAAGGTAGATAAAAAGTTGGTCAGATAGCCATTTCACCATAAAACCCACTAAAACCATGGCCAAAAACCTGCGTCTTCCATAAAGAATTACAAAATTGTAAATGAAGTACCGGACAAAATAAAAAGTTACAAGAGAAGAAGCAAACGTTGAAAAAATCCGAAGTGGGCTGTGCAAATAAAGGGCAATATATCCCGGAACAATTAATCCTCCAGGTAAAAGACCAACAATAGTGTAATATAAAATTCCTACAAGTAATCCCAAACCCACCGCTTCAATTAACACTTAGTATCATCACCATTTTCTTGAAAGAATTTTATGAATTGTTCCCCCATCCCCCGGGTATTTCCAAAACCAAATAGAAAAACCCTATCTTCCTTATCCACAAAATAATCAAGTATTTTTTCAACTCTTTTCGGCTTTTTAAAGTCCAGGATTTTTCCAGAAAATGCTTTTTTAATAAATCTTTTCTCGCTTAAACCCCATTCTCCAACAAGAATTAGTTCTTCAAGTTTAATATCCCCATTAAAAATATCAGCCAATTGATGAATTCTAAGAGGGCGATCATTCCTATTATTTAGAATACCAATAACTTTATTACCTGAAACATTCTTCTGGACTTTTTCCCAGGTTAACAGGGTGGACTTTTTATCGTTCGCCGCAAAAGCATTAATGAAAAAAAACTCAGTTCCACTTCTTTCCAACCTTTTTAAAAAAGAAACTCCGGGATCCGGGTTGGCTTTTATCATTCCACTAAGGGCATCTTCTCTCTTTACCCCCATCAATTCACAAACTTCCAGAGCGGTTGCAATATTTTCCTTAAAAGAAATATATGGAAATAACTTTAAAGTTTTTTCTAAAACTGAGTTGGGATCTGAGAAAATAATTTTCGTTTCTCTTCCCTTTGCTTTCTGGGAAAAAATTTCATTAAAATCTCCATTGGGAGTAATTAAGGCCCCTCCTCGGGGCACCATCAATGCCATAGTTCTTGCTACATCTTCAAGAAGAGGCCCCATAACCTCTAAATGATCTTCTCCTACATTAGTAATTACACCTATATTCGATTTTAACATCCTGTTTTCAGAAATCCATTGCATCTCCGGATGCAAAGCCATGCATTCCATAACAAGGACATCGGCCTTTTTCCGAGCTGCAAAGGAAACGACCTTTAAATTCTCAATAATGTTTGGCTTGCCTCTTCTTTTAATTGGTTTTTCCGAACCATCTTCCCATATTAACCTTGGAGCAGTACCGGTGGTTTTTGCAACCACCTTTAGCCCTGATTCCCTAAGACCACCTGCAATTAAACGGGTTGTGGTTGATTTCCCTCTTGTCCCGTTCACATGAATTACAGTAGGTATCTTAGACAGATTCCTAAAATGAAAAAAAGATTCAATAACTCCCAAAAAAAATAATATTAAAGCCGGAATTAAAATATATATCATTTCTTTTCCCTCAAAATTGTCTTTTTCCCAGAACATCAGCCCAAAACAGCTTGAAAATACTACTTCTACACAAAAAAAATTATCCCTTCTCCCCCTTATACCTTAAAAAACTAATTAAAAAGAGCCGAATTTTTCCTTTTCTTTTCTTTGGTTTTTAATAAACATAAAGAAATGAACTGCATACACTTGAAGTCCACAAAGTCAACAAAAAGGTATTAGGGTAGGGAGTTTTAAAAAGGACCCAAAATAATTTTTCTTAAGTACCTTTTTCATATCCATAAACAACAAAAATCTTTCCAGAGTTTGAGTTTTAACTCAAAAATTTTTTACCCTGGTAAAAATTTCCCTGATAAAATATTCCCAGGCAAATTACCTCTGTTTATGGTGACTTCACCCCTTTCCTTTTGGTAATTGGGTGTTTACCATTATGTTCGACAAAAAGGGGTGAAGTCATTTTATTTTAGCCGAAAAGTTTGATCATTAAAGGGTTCTTAAACTTGAAATTTCCTTAATTAATTCCGGTAAAAACCCTTAAAGCTAAACAACAAAATGATCCTTTTCTTTTGGTTTTATTAGGGTTTTTTAGTATGCTTTTTGCAAAAACTACTCCTATATAGTCCATGTATTGAACCTTTTAAAACCAAAATTCAAACGGAACCCCCTTGGGGCTCAAGAGTATCTTGCTTCACAAATTCTGCTTTTGCTTACCCTTGCTAATAGAAAAGTTAAAAAGCTATTCTATAAATACCTCAAAATATATTTTAAGGGTTCCCTGAAAATCTATGCCCCAATGTGCTCGATGGAAGGGGCAATCCAGGTGGTACTCACCATAACCAAGCTTGCCTGTTCTTGAAGGATCATCCATCCAGTCAAAATATAAATAAAAAGGACCCCAATAAATATTGGGTGCTGTTGTTTGCCCTTCAGCTTCTGAAAGGAAATAATGAGCCCACGCAAACCATAGATATTCAATCCAGGTTGCCCCTTCTGAACTTATTTCAATATATTCTCCCGGGCGATCCCTAACATTAATTTCAACCATAGGCATTCCTTCTTCCCGGGTTCGAATAATTACATCCATTCTCCCATCCTTGAGCATAGGTTCAAATGTACCCTCTTCACTAGAATAAATTACATCGGATAAAAACAATGTCCCACTTCCTTCAAAAACCCCTGATTCTCCTTCCACTTCTTTTAAAGGAACCTTGGCTAAAAAATTCCCGGTAACCCAGGCAACATTATCCGAACGACTTCTGGTTAATTTCCAGTTAAACCCGCTTTGGAAGAAAAATTCCGAAGTTCTCCCAACCTTTATTACCATCCTGTTAGTTCCCTCAGCTTCACGAGATTTTCCTTCGGGAGTTTCGAATAAATATTTTATAAGGACCTCTGCCAGTCCTTCCTCTTCACTTTCAAAAGTAAAAGATCCCCTACCGGCATCATCAGTTGTTAATTCCCGGGGAAAAACATCCCCAACCCCCCTAAAATCAATTGAAACTTCCCTGTTACAAAGATAATCGCCATCGCAATCCCTGAGCCAGAAATCAAAGGAAATTTCTGTTCCCGGATTAACTTCGATAAAGTCATCTAAACCGCCAATACTGGCTTCAATTGCTGAATTTTCGATTTCTCTAATTCTCTTTTGATGTTCCCTTACTTTGTTTAATAAGGGAGAGCAATAAGCAACCTGCTGGTCAACTAAGAAGTTATTGATGGAATTTTTGTCGCGACCATTTACCGGAGTTGAAACATTTTGCCCAAATACAACCCTACCTTTGGGGTCTTGAAGCGTTACCTCTAGCCGGCTTTCCGGAGCATCAGCACTACTGGAGGATACTGACAAAATGTACCTTGAATCTTTTGCGGTTAGTTCTTCCCCTGGGGGTATAGAAAAATTGACCCCATCCTGGTTTTCTTGGACTAATCTTCTTAAAAAAAGATCTTCGAGTTCATCGTCACTCCCTTCCAGCAAAACAAAAATTTCCGGTATAGGACAATGGTCACTTCCGGAGGCTGCCCAACCCAACCCTATTGTAAAAAACAGGATAGCAGAAAGGGAAACAATCAAAAAATAATTAAAGGTAATCCTATCTTTCTTCTCACAGGATTTTAAAACCAATTTATATCCCCTCCTCGTATAATAATATTTAGACCTATCCTGCACAACTAATCATTGTTAAAATCCATAAAAGGAATATTTGTATTCCATTAGCATTAGTAGTCCCTGTTGTGGATTTGTGGTAAACGCCGTAGGCGTTTTCCAAGCAGTTGTGGAGCCTGTGGATAACTTGTTATCCAGCATGATCCACAACTGCGGCAAATCCACAACACCCTTTTCTCAACTTGAATTTTGGGGCCATCTTTTGTTTTTTCTTTTCCTTTATGTTCCAAATCTCTCGATATCAATTTCCCGAAAAACCCTATGAAACAAAAATAAGATCCCGGGAGGGCTAAAATTAAGGAAACAACTAAATAAAAATCCCAGTACAAATAAATTGGTTTAAACTAAACCCTTTTTAATCAAAATATTCTGTCTTTTTTCCCTTTCTCCTTTTATCCTTTAATAAACTGACTTAAAATATCCTTTCCGAAAAATAAAACCCGGTGAGATTAATCCCACCGGGAACAAAAAATATTGCTTTAAATCTGGTGCCGAAGGTGGGACTCGAACCCACACGGGCTTTAGGCCCAACGGATTTTGAGTCCGTCGCGTCTGCCAATTCCACCACTTCGGCTCACCAATATCTTAACACAAATATAAAGATATGGTCAACTATAAAATGCACTGATCATCACAGGGGCAGGGCCTTTTATTTCCAGGCAGAGGGGGTTCTCCCTTAACACTTTTGGCAAATTCCAGAGCACATTTTAGTTCTTCCTCATCCCCTAAAATTAAAATGGTCTGGCTCCCCTCACTTCCTCCAATTCCTCCTGCTCCAGCGGGGAGGGCTTCAATATCAAAAAGGCTTTCTAAGGCATGGACTTCGGTAAAAATTTCCCCGTAAGTAATACAATTCATTCCCACTTTCATGCCCATTCCCCTTTTTAAAACATTAATCCCGAGCAAAGATGCTACTTCTGGAACTGAAGGAATAAGCTTCTCCAAGCCAACTGGGAAAATCAACTCTGCCCCCCGGGCATTTACAATAGGGAGGGCCTTCCCTATTGTACCTCCAACGGGATTCCCAATCATGACCCCAACATTTCCCTCGAGGTCAAAAGCATTCCCTCCCTTAAAAAAGACATCCCCGGCGCCAAATTCATTTAATACTTCCTGCCAGTCCTTTTCTACCTCTTCACCTTTAATAAAAGCGGCAGGAGGAATTCTTCCTTCAGCAGGAGAAACACACATCCTTCCTCCACAGGTGATTCCAGCAGTGTATCGTTCCCTTTCAATTTTCTTACCGGTAATTTCCTCATAAATATAGGCATTGGTTGTTCCACCGGCAATAATAACCTTTCCTGTCCTTAAAGCCTCCTGAACCACAGGAAGTTTAATAACAGCCCTAGCAATAAGCCGCTTGCTTTCTGCAACATCAAGGGTAATTAATGCTCTTTCCACCGCTACCATCTCCTTTTAAAGAACCTTGGCTTCTCCACGATAAATTAAACCACGCAATCCATCAATAGTTGCCATTTCTCCATCTTCAAGCCGACTCAGGGCGTCTTCCACTCCCACAATTACCGGTATACCCAGATTCAAACCCACAATTGCACCGTGGGAAGTTAAACCCGCTTCCTCTGTAATTAAACCGGAAATCTTTTCAAGGGCAGGCATATAATCCTTATCCGTTTCAAAAGCAACCAGGATATCTCCCTTTTCCACCTTTCTGATTGCTTCTTCAGCAGTTTGAGCAAGCTTTAAACTCCCTACCGCAGAAGACCGGCCTATTCCAGTTCCCCGAGCCCAAATTTCACCAACGGTATGGACTTTCATCAGATTGGTTGTCCCCTGAATACCCGCTGGAGCCCCTGTGGTTATAACTACCAGATCTCCGGAGTTTATTAAACCAGCCTGCAGAGCACCTTTTACCGAACTATCAATAATTGCATCTGTATCACCGGTTCCCTCAACAAAAAGTGGATAAACTCCCCAGGATAACATTAACTGTCGTAAAACCTGGTGATTCGGTGTTGCGGCTATAATTTGTGATTTAGGCCGATACTTGGAAACCATCCGGGCTGTATGCCCCGAACGAGTAGAAGTAATTATCGCTGATGCTTTCAGGTCATTTGCCGTAGCACAGGTAGCGTAACTTACAGCATCAGTAACAGTTGAAGGCATTTTTTCCTTCTGACCTTCAAACACATTAATTTTGTAGGGAAGGGAGTTTTCTGTTTCCCTGGCAATCCGGGCCATTGTCTCAACGGATTCAACCGGATATTTTCCCATTGCAGTCTCTCCCGAAAGCATGGTTGCATCGGTACCGTCAAGAATTGCATTTGCAATATCACTTGCTTCTGCCCTGGTTGGCCGGGGATTATTGATCATTGATTCCAGCATCTGGGTAGCTGTAATAACAGGTTTTCCAGCCCTGTTACAGCTGTGAATAATCTGTTTCTGAATCACCGGAACTTTTTCAGCCGGTAATTCAACTCCCATATCCCCCCTGGCTACCATTATTCCATCAGATACCTCGATTATTTCGTCAATATTGTTAACCCCTTCCTGGTTTTCAATTTTGGAAATAATCTGGGCCTGGGAATAGTTTTCTTCTAAAACCCGCCTGATGGCAATTACATCTTCTGCTTTACGGATAAAAGAAGCTGCAATAAAATCAATCTCGTGGGCAATTCCAAATTTAATGTCTTCCTCATCCTTGGCGGTCATTGGAGGCAGGTTAAGTTTTGTTCCCGGTAAATTAACTCCTTTTCGAGAAGTTAATTTTCCTCCGTTTAAAATCTTACACCTGATCTCCTTTCCCTTGGTTTCTAAGACCCTTAATTCTATTAAACCGTCGGCAAGAAGGATTATCTTTCCTTTTTCAATTTCTTTAGCCAGGTTTGGATAGGAAACTGAAATCCTCTCACAGGTTCCCAGAATTTCCTCTCCGGTAAGGATTAATTCCTTTCCCTTAATTAATTCTACTTCCCCCTCAACAAGACCCGTCCGAACCTCGGGACCCTGCGTATCAAGCATTAAAGCAGCAGGAACATCAGCATTTTTTATGTTTTCAATATGCTCATAATGTTCCTCGTGAGTCCCATGAGAAAAATTCAGGCGGAAGACGTTAACACCAGCTTTACAGAGCCTCAAAACCATTTCCTGGCCTTTTGACGCAGGACCAAGGGTAGCAACAATTTTTGTCTTTCGCATCTTTTCACCTCCCTATCAAACAACCCTGAGAAAAACCAGGCCCCGCGAGGGGCCCGGGTTTTTATGCTCTTTTTACTATGGCTGCAATTCCCATTCCTCCACCAATACATAGTGTAGCAAGGCCTGTTTCTTTCCCCAACCGTTTCATATGGCCAAGGAGGGTTACCAGTATTCTTGCTCCGCTGGCCCCTATTGGGTGACCAAGAGCAATAGCCCCACCACCAACATTAACTCGATCCTCTTTAAAACCCAGTTCTTTACTAACAGCAAGTGCCTGAACAGCAAAGGCTTCATTGGCTTCCACAAGGTCAATATCATCAATGTTAAGGTTTGCTTTTTCCAGGGCTTTCTGGACGGCTGGTACGGGTCCCATCCCCATGTACAAAGGTTCTACTCCAGCAGAAGCATAGCTTTCAATATAGGCAATTGGCTGCAAACCAAGTTCCTTCGCCTTTGATTCGCTCATTATTACCAGGGCGGCAGCACCATCATTTATTCCTGAAGCATTTCCAGCAGTTACACTCCCATCTTTTTTGAAAGCGGGCCGCATTTTTGCCAGTTTATCAGCCGTTGTTCCCGGGCGAGGGTGCTCATCATGGGAAAAAATAATTGGATCCTTTTTCCTTTGGGGAATTTCAACGGGAACAATTTCATCTGCAAACCATCCCTCATCCAGAGCTTTCTGGGCTTTAGCCTGGCTTGAAGCGGCAAATTCATCCTGCTCTTCCCGGGAAATATTATATTTATCCGCAATTGCTTCTGCTGTATTTCCCATGTGTTGGTCTGTCAATGAACACCAGAGGCCATCTTTAATCATGGCATCTTCAACTTTTCCATGCCCCATTTTATAGCCCCAACGAGCCTGGGGTAAGTAATAGGGGGCCTGGCTCATGCTTTCCATTCCACCGGCAACGATGATATCGGCTTCGCCAAGCTTTATTGATTGGGCAGCAAGGGTAACGGTTTTCAGGCCCGAACCACAAACTTTATTGACAGTCATAACCGGAACCTGGTAAGGAACATTTGCTGCGAGGGCAGCCTGCCTTGTGGTATGCATCCCCTGCCCGGCTTGTAAAATATTCCCCATTAAAACTTCATCAACCTGGTTCCCCTCTAATTTGCTCCGCTTTAAGGCGTCTTCAATTACGATTTTTCCAAGCTGCCAGGCAGCAAAATCTTTCAATGTCCCACCATAACCACCAATAGCAGTCCTTACTCCTTCAACTATAACTACTCTCTCCAAAATTAAACCCTCCTTTTTATTTTACTTTAAAACTCCCACTTCATCGGGGATAAAGAGTTCAGCCTCTGTTTTCTCCTGGACTTCTTCAATTGAGGAGTCCTCGGCAACCTCACGTAAAATGAGGCCAGAAAGGCTAACCTCTATTACAGCAAGTTCCGTAACAATTAGATCAACCTCTTTTGCTGCTGTGAGGGGAAGTTTGCATTTGCGNANGATTTTTGGTTCTCCTTTTTTATTGCAATGTTCGGTAGCAATAATAACTTTCTGGGCCCCCACAACCAGATCCATGGCCCCTCCCATTCCGGGGACAAGTTTCCCGGGGATCATCCAGTTAGCAAGGTTCCCCTCTTCATCAACTTCAAGAGCTCCAAGGACTGTTGCGTCTACATGTCCTCCCCGGATAATTCCAAAAGAAGTTGCACTATCAAAACAGGCCCCACCGGTAAGGATAGAAACCGGCTGGCCTCCTGCATTTACCACGTCAGGATCCTCCTGTCCCGGCTCAGGGGCAGGACCAACCCCTAAAAAGCCATTTTCTGACTGGAGAATTACTTTCTTTTTATTATCAATAAAATTTGCCACCAGAGTTGGCATACCGATTCCCAGGTTGACCACATCACCATCTTTAAATTCCCTGGCTACCCGTCGGGCTATCATGTTTCGTTTTTCCTGCTTATCCATCCTTTCCCACCTCCCCTAAAACCAGGTAGTCCACGAAAATTCCCGGCGTTACAACTTCATCGGGATCTATTTCCCCGACTTCCAGAACTTCGTCAACCTCGGCGATAACAAGATCTGCAGCGGTGGCCATCAGGGGATTGAAATTTCTGGCCGCCCGCCTGAAAACGAGGTTTCCGGCCCGGTCTGCCTTATGAGCTTTAAGCAATGCAACATCAGCCCTTAATGGCGTTGCCAAAATATAATCCTGGCCGTCAACGTTAATTACCCTTTTTCCCTCCTGGACAACTGTTCCGATTCCAGTCGGGGTCAAAACCCCACCTAAACCAGATCCACCAGCCCGAATCTGCTCTGCTAAAGTTCCCTGTGGGACAAGTTCCACCTCTATTTCCTTATTGTTCATTTTCTCACCGGTTATTTTATTAGTTCCGATGTGGGAAACAATTACTTTTTTTAACTGGTCAGCTCCAACCAGTTTTCCAACACCACAGTCAGGAAAACCGGTATCGTTCACGATTAAGGTCAAATCCCTGGTTCCTTCTTCCACCATAGCATCGATTATGGTAGTGGGGCTACCTACCACCATAAATCCCCCAACCATGACCGACATTCCATCTTTTACTTTTTTTGCAGCCTGACTGGGACTGATAATTCCTTTCAATTTTACACACCTCCAGTATTTAAAGGGATAGTATATGAGAAAGCTGCAGGATTTCCTCGTTTATTTCCGGTTCCCGGTCAAGAGCTTCTCTAAGGGGGGTTGTTACCATTTTTTCGTGGATCATTCCCACCATAACCCCTGAATTTCCCTGGCATAATTGGTCCACGGCAGAGGCTCCCATTCTGCTTGCCAGAATTCGGTCTCTTGCTGACGGAGCCCCTCCCCTCTGCAAGTGCCCGAGAACAATAACCCTTGTTTCGTGTCCCAATGTATCGCTGATAGCCTCACTCAAGGCAAAGGCGGGGGATTTCTTGACATCCCGATTGGTGTAAAAATCACCGCCTACTCCCTCGGCAACCATAATTATACTGTGTTTTTTGCCCCGCTTAAACCCATGTTCCAGCTTATCGCAAATTTCTTTCAAAGAAGTTGGCCTTTCAGGGATAAGGGTTGATTCTGCTCCGGCAGCAAGGCCGGCATAAAGGGCAAGAAAACCCCTTTCTCTTCCCATTATTTCAACAACAAAAATCCTTTCATGGGAGGTTGCAGTATCCCTGATTTTATTTACTGCATCTATTACCGTATTTACGGCAGTATCAAAACCTATACAAAAATCAGTTCCTCCAATATCATTATCAATTGTAGCGGGGACTCCAACCACTTCAATCCCCTGTTCTTTTTGCAATAGTTCCCCACCTCTAAAAGAACCATCTCCCCCAATAATAATCAACCCGGAAATTCCCAGGTCACGTAAATTTTCTCCGGCCTTTGCCCTTCCTTCCTTTGTCATGAATTCTTCAGAGCGGGCGGTTTGCAAAATGGTGCCGCCCCTCTGAATAATATCAGCAACACTCCCCCGCTGCATCGGGCTATATTTTTTATTTATCAGGCCCTGAAATCCGTGCTGGAAAGCATAAATCCCGATTCCCCGGTATATACCGTTCCGAACGACGGCACGAAGGGCTGCATTCATTCCCGGAGCGTCTCCACCGCTTGTGATAACCCCTATCTTTCTCATTTTTCTATCCCCCTAACCAAATTAAAAAGCCATTGGTTTTCTATTTTCCCTTTTTCAACTGAAATCTTAAACAAGGAAAAGGCTTGAAATAAAGCCAAAGGTGATTAAGGTAACCAGAACTCCTGCTATTATTACCCCCGTTAGAATTGCAAAAAAGGACGACCAAAAAGGAAGCTTGAATAATACAGCAGCAAGAGAGGCTGTCCAGGCTCCCGTAGTGGGCAAAGGAATCGCAGTAAGGACAATTAAACCAATAACCCCATATTTCTCAACCCGGTCACTTCTTTTATATGTTCTCCGATCCAGCCAGGCAAAAAAAGACCGAAAGAAAGGGACTTTTTTTTCCAGGAACTCTCGCACCGCTCTAAGCATTAAAAGCAGGGGCATAACCGGTAACAGGTTGCCAAAAACCGCAAGGAAAAATGATGGTGATGCTTCAAACCCAAGCTGCCAGGCCAGGGGGATGGCTCCCCTTAATTCAAAAATAGGGGCTGCTCCCGTTAAAATAACCCAGATGGCAGGAGGGATTTCATTGAGAAATCCCATTATGTATCACTTCCCTGTTCATCGCTGAGTTTTCTTAAAAGCTCTCCACCCGCTATTCCCGGCTCGGTCATTTCCATGGGGTCCAGAATAATATCCAGTTCTTCGCTGGTTAACATTCCTTCTTCCAGAAGGATTTGCCGCAGGGATTTCCCTGTATCCAGAGCTTTTTGCGCAACCCGGGAGGCTGCTTCATAACCAATATGAGGGCTAATAGCGGTAATAATTCCCAGGCTTTCCTCCACCATCTGCCGGCACCGCTCCTCATTTGGGGTTATTCCCTTGATGCATTTCTCATTAAATATTTTGGCCCCGTAAACCATAATGTCCAGAGATTGGTACAGGTTAAAAACCAAGACCGGCATCATTACGTTCAATTCTAATTGGCCGGCCTGACCGGCTAAAGCAACGGTATGGTCATTTCCCTGCACCTGGAAGGAAATTTGGTTTATTACCTCTGGTATTACCGGGTTAACCTTCCCGGGCATTATTGATGATCCTGGTTGAACTGAGGGTAGGTTAATTTCCCCGAAACCCGCCCGGGGCCCCGAAGCAAGGAGCCGCAAATCATTGGCCATCTTACATAAATTAACCGCGGCCGTCCTGAGACAACCGGAAAGTTGAACAAGTTCATCCTGATTCTGGGTAGCATCAACCAGGTTCGGGGCCTGCTTCATATCCAGCTCGGTAAGGTCCCTTAATTTTCGGGTGACAATTTTCACATACTCCTGATGAGCATTTAACCCCGTCCCAATAGCAGTTGCACCAAGGTTTACCGTCATCAGATCCCTTCGAGCATCAGCCATTCGCTTAACATCTCTTTCCAGGGCTGCAGAGTAAGCTTTAAACTCCTGCCCCAGTCGGATGGGAATTGCATCCTGGAGGTGAGTCCTCCCCATTTTAACAACCGAATCAAACTCTTCACTTTTTTCTTTCAGGGTATAAATTAAACCCCTAAACTCATCCATCAGTTTATCCAGAAGTTTAATTGCCCCCAGGCGAATCGCCGTAGGAACAACATCATTTGTTGACTGGCCCATATTTACATGGTTATTGGGGTGAATTACCCGGTAATTCCCCCTGGGTTCGTCCAGAATTTCCAGGGCCCTGTTAGCAAGGACTTCATTCATATTCATATTAAAAGAAGTTCCTGCTCCACCCTGGATGGTGTCAACGATAAACTGATCCTGGAATTTCCCGTCAATTATTTCCTGGGCTGCCTGCAATAAGGCCTGTCCTTTCTTTTCCTCAATCATCCCTAATTCCATGTTTACTGAAAGTGCTGCTTTTTTTACAACTCCCAGGGCCTTTATTAAGGCTCCGTGAACCGGGTACCCGGTAATGGGAAAATTTTCCGAAGCTCTTTTGGTTTGAACTCCGTAATAGGCATCAGCCGGGATTTTAAATTCTCCCAGGGCATCAAACTCTGTTCTTTCCTGCATAATTGTTCCGCTCCTTTTCAGGAAATATCGTCTTCGATTTCGCCTGCTTCCCTTGTGTGGGCAATTCTTGCCGCAGCTGCAGCTGCAACTCCAGCTACAATATCGTCCATAAAAGTGTGGACTTTTTTGCTTTCCTTATTATCCAGTTTTTCCATTATCCCAGGTTTGGATTTATCTAAATAACCAAAAGAAGTAATTCCAATGGTTCCATAAATAGTTGCAATCCCCATGGCCAGGGTTTCATCAACTCCATAAAGGGGTTCGTCGCTGGCAATAATTGACTTAAGGGGTTCTTCGATTTTTCCTTCCTCGGTAAGCTTATCCAGGGCAAGGCCTGTCAGGATCACATGTTGAACTTCCCTTTTTTCAAAAACCATCTTAACACTCCAAAGGCAATTTTCAAAGGTTAAACCTTTATTATAGGGCCCCTGCATTTCCAGGACAATTTCGGCAATCTCTTCCAGGGTAACCCCTCGTTCTTTAATCATCTCCATAATTTTTTCTTTCATAAAGCCTCACTTCCTTCCCCTAATTTCCCGACAATAAAACTTTAATTTCTTCCTTTAACTTGTTTCTATCCTCTTCATCGGCGGGGGCTCTGAAAGAATTCCCCAGGGCAATGGTTACCGATTTGTTATCCTTTTTTAGCTCCAGATGAACAGGGGATTTCCCGGAATAGGAAAACAAAACCCCTTTTAGTTTGTCCCAGAACTCGGGAGAAATTTTTTCCAGTTCTGCTTCCACCCGAAAAGGAATTTCTACTTTCCTGATTTCCTCGGCAAGGATTTTCGGACCTTCCTCTTCCTGCTGATCTATTTTCCCCTCAACTAAAATTGCCTGTCCTACCTCAATTAATTCCCGGTTATTACTAAAAATTTCTGGAAAAACAATAACTTCAACCTGGGCAACCCGGTCCTCTAAGAGCAGGAATGCCATTTGCTGGCCTCGCTTGGTCTGATGGGGAGTAATTCGGGAAATTAAACCCCCGATCCTGACTCGTTTTTGATCGCCTTTTTCACCAAGGTGCTCTATGGGAGTAACTCCTTCCCGTTCTAAAAGTTTCTGATAGGGATCCAGGGGATGACCGGAAATATAAAACCCTAAGGTTTCTCTTTCCATCCGTAACAATTCCTGGGCGGGAAATTCTTCAATTTCCGGCACTTCAATATCACAGGAAAAGATCTGTTCTTCCATGCCTCCAAATAGAGATTTTTGCCCCTGATCCCGGGCCTTTCTCTGGCTCAGAGCCCTTTGAAAAGTTTGCTCCATTATTGCCATTAATTGAGAACGCTTAAACCCCATAGAAGCAAAAGCTCCTGCCTTTACGAGGCTTTCCAGGACCCGGTGGTTGACCCTTCCCAGGTCAGTTCTCCGGCAAAAATCATAAAGGGACTTAAACTCACCTTCCTTACGGGCTTCTACAATGGTTTCAATTGCACTCTGGCCAACATTTTTTATCGCCCCCAGGCCAAACCGAACTGAACCATCGGCAGGAGTAAAGTCATATCCACTTTCGTTAATATCGGGAGGGAGAACTTCTATTCCCATTTCCCGGCATTCCTGAAGGTAAAGAGCCACCTTGTCGGTGTTATCTTTTACCGAGTTTAATAGTGCAACCATGAACTGCAGGGGGTAATTTGCCTTAAGATAAGCTGTTCGATAGGACAAAAGTGCATAGGCAGCGGAATGAGACTTGTTAAAACCATAACCTCCAAAATACTCGAGGAGTTCAAAAATCTCTTCAGCCTTCTCCCTGGTTAAGCCTTTATCCATTGAATTATCAATAAATTTACTCTTGAACTGCTGGATAAGGTCTTCCTTTTTCTTACCCATACCCCGCCGTAAATTGTCCGCTTCCCCCATGGTGAGATTTCCCAGGTGACTTGCAATCTGCATTACCTGTTCTTGATATAAAATTACTCCGTAGGTTTCTTCTAAAATTTCTTTTAACAGGGGATGGGGATAATTAATTTCCTGCCTGCCGTGGCGGGATTGGATAA
>SL_5KL_010_SEDDRAFT_10001284_pt1 | contig 15279 bp, 18 predicted proteins | sample SodLakKL_010_SED_FD_9118 | JGI IMG/M metagenome (IMG submission 9118)
CCCATGCCCACGCTGGTCTGTGTTGTTATCCGCTCTCCGATCAACGATACGCTGGCCTCTCGCGCCTTGATGGGCTTCTTCAGAGCGAGGATAACGTGGCCCGAGATGATATCTCCCGGCGCATAGTGGGTCTTCTGGACCTTGACCTCTACTTTTCCTCTGCCGAACACTGCTCCTCCTTAGTCCTCTCTCAAAGGGACTATCAATCTACCTCACCAGAGATAGATAATACTACTACGCCCGGGGTGTGATTTCAACGGCCTTGTGATCCCGAACGATCCGGCAACGTCCTGTCAGCCCGGTCGTGTCGTACCCCGTCCTCTCCTACCGGGAACGGAGGCTGTGTCTACCGCTCTCCGGCCTGCTGCGGGGATTCGAATACTTCTCCCAGGAAGTTGAGAACCCGCGCCCTTGATTCATCGTTGGACAGGTGCTTGCCGGCCAGGTGTCTTATCAACTGGTTGACCTCGCCTCCGTCGAACCACAGTCCGTGTTCTTCACGGCATATGTCGATGAGTATGCCCGGCTCTTCACCTATGGCCGTCTTCTTCATCTTGTGTCCACAGATGGGGCAAGCACGCTTGCCCTCCGTAGAGACTGCCTCGCCGGATTCGAGAATGCCGTCAAGCAAGGCCTTCGCTTCTTCGAAGCTGTGCGACTCGAGGAGCAGTTCCAGTTCGGCGGCGTCCAGCCAGACACCCTTGCAGCTATTGCAGTGGTCGAGTTCTACATTGTGGTACTCGACTACCAGCATGGCTTCATCACAGACGGGGCATATCATAGCTGTATTACCTCGCGCATTGCTTCGAGCAATAGTGTAGATGGGTGAGGGGTGCCTGTCAAGAGCATCGTGCACGGGCTTCCCTCAGAGGCCGGGACGTAGATCGGAGGGCTCGCTGCCCCACTGCTGATCCGCGCTTCGAACTGTCCTGATTTTCCGTTGATGAGGCGAGGGTGTGTACCGGGCGCGATCCGAGCCGAAGGATAATTGGCGGTGGTCCGCGGCTCTCTTCGTACCGCCCTTCGAAAAAGGTGCTATAATGGAACCAACTCTCGAGAGCTATAGGGGTTACAGTGAGAAGGATCGCCATGAGAAGCGGGCTGAAGAAGAAGATAGTCCTGATCGGACTGGTCGCCGTCTGCATCGTGCTCGGTGTGCTCTGCTACAAGGCCTGGTTTGCCGCGTTTCTCATAACCAAGTTCCTCAGCGGCCGGAAAGAGGGGCATCAGGGTGTTGTGAGGTCTATCATCATCCCCTGGCGGAGTTACCAGCTCCACCTGCATCACTGGTTGATAGCCGTGGTTGTGGGAGGAGCGCTTCTGGCAAAGGGTTTCTACATAATGACGCCAGAGGTGTTCTACGGAGTTGTGGCGGCAGCCGTCTTCCAGGGGATCTACTGCTACGGAGACTGGTACCGGATCATCAAGAGGAAGAGGATTCTTCCGGTTCTGGAGTGTGACCTGTCACCCCCATCACTCTGTCCCGATCAGGCCCCTGAAGCCGGGGTCTGCCCTGCGTCCGGCTGAGGGGTCTTGACCGGGGTTCTGGCTTCTACCCGGTATTGACATCCCGATTTATCTTCACCATAATCGTGATGAAGGCTACGGCCTATCATGCAGCACAGGAGGTGTCTGGAATGCCCAGGATAGCTGGACTATGGATGGGGATAATCGCGGTGGTAGTCGGCATACTCATCATAGCCTTTCCTGACCTGATAAGATGGATACTGGGGCTAGCCTTCATTGTCATGGGGCTAATGGCTATATTCCCCGCCATGAAAAGGTGAATCTGATGGCGGAGGCAACCGGGTCGGGATGCCCTCTCTGACAATACCTTGTGGGTGGGCGATCACCCGGAGGGGCGTACAGGCCGGACGCTGAGGCGTAGTCCCTCCATATCCATAACGATTACCTCGTCGCCGACCTCGGCCCTTTCGCCTTCGACGAGGATGGCCGGCCATGTCTCGCCCTTGATCCTAACCGTACCATCAGGGGCCAGAGGGGTCTGCACCCTGCCCACGCTTCCTACGGGCGAAGGCAGCCCGGGCGTCGCCGGCTTCCTGAGGGCACGGGTGGCGAGGACGAATCGGACTATCGAAAACGAGCCCCAGGCCAACATGGCCAGGACAAGCAGGAAGAACGGCAACTCTATATCGAAGTCGGGCAGGAGCCAGCGCCAGACAGCATATATTGCCAGCAGTTCCAGTGCTACTCTGACGATACTTACGGTAAGCCGGGCGGCGAAACCGGCCCCGGGCCGTACAGGCCTTTTAGGGGTGGTGATGTGTTTCAACTGCGCTATGGTAAGTGCCCGCCTCCCAACCTGTCAAGCTGTGGCGGACTGTGCAGCGGAGTTGAATAACCTGGCTGGGACGCCGCAGGACTTTCGATGGCCAGCGCCTTCCTTTCAGGGAGTGTTCTTACGTTGATTCGGGTTAGACTCTAGTGCTCTTGCCTACACCTCATTGTATTCAGATATGGGAGTAACACTTAGTCCTTATCGCCTTCGCCGCACCACCCAGAAGATCAGCAAGACGACTCCAATCACAAGCAGAACCCAGAGGAAGGGGCCCGCTATGAAGCCGATAAGCAGTCCGAGCAGCCACAGGACCAGGATGATAATCGCGATAAGCCAGAGAAAACCGAGCATATTGACCTCCTTTCGTTCTTTAGCGCTACTCAGTCAGCACGCCCCGGGTCATCTCTACCTGAGGTAAGCTATGATAGCCATTACACCAATGATGATAAGGTAGATACCGATCAAGTAGTTCAGTATCTTGGGGAAAATCATGACAATAACGCCGAAGATAAGGCTGGCTATCCCCATATAGAGACCTAGAGCTGGAAATCCGATTGCTGGCATTGAATCTTACCTCCTTTCTTAAGATATGGGTCATGGTCCTGTCATTTCTTGCCTAACAGCGTGAGAACGCCCGAGATTATCAGGAAGATACCGACTATCCACGCCAGTAAATGAGGGAATATGAGTATGATTACACCGGCCACGATCGCTATGACACCTAAAACTACTTTGCTTAGACCAAACATACTGGCCTCCTTTGCGTTCGGGAAGTCTCGGTCATGTTAATATTTTATCATCCGTCTTGCGATTGTCAATAGGTAGTGGTTTGTGATGGGTCCGGGACAACTATGCAGCTAAGGAGCAACCGGCGTGCCACTCTGCAACTGAGTAATATCCCATCTGTATGCAGTCAGCGCTGAATGTGAATGTTACGCTCAACCTTTTCGAGATGATTGATCTCGGGTCCCAACCTGTCTGTTGCTAGAGCAGTCGCTCGATGGCAAAAGGATTGGGATGTGAACCTGTCAAGTCAGGAGGGACTCCTCCAATTCATGCGGAACAGGGCCACTGCCTAACCCAGCCGGGCCACAACGACCTCGCCATTCTCTGTGACGACGGTCATTGTCCGGCTGCAGTTGGGACAGGTGAGCGGCCCGCTGTAGTTAGCCTTAGACGGCTCCAGAGGTATTGTCTTGCCGCAGCCCAGGCAGAGCACTCCTTGCGAGCCCTGTGGACCGGCCTGATGCTGCTGCTTGTGTCTCGCCAGTTCCTCTATGCTTTCGAACTGAATGTCACAGGCAAAGCACTTATAGCGCATCTTCCTCCTCAGCGAGTTCGCGCCGCGCCGGATCGCCCGGTGGCGATCCCGTCTTCGTCGGATTATAGCACGGTAGTCTCTGCCGACGAACAAGGCGTTCAAGTTGACATAACTATGAGCGGTACCGACCGGGCGATGGTGCTCTGCCACTGACGGCGATCGTCGCTCTATCAGCGGTGCCGTGCCCGGGCGCCGTTGGGGCGGCCTCCACTAAGCGGTCAGGCGAGCAGGATGCGGGCGTCGACCGCGACACATCCCTTCCCTTGTTCCTGTGCTTTCAGCGGATTGAGGTCCATCTCCGCTATTTGGGGAAGGTCTTCCACCATGGCTGATACACGCAGGAGCACGTCTTCGATGGCTTTGACGTCGGATGGCTTCGAACCGCGCCAACCGCTGAGCAGCTGGTGTGCCTTGACTGAACGCACCATCTCACGGACGTCGATGTCGGTCAGCGGGTGTATTCGGAAGGTGATATCTTTGAAGAACTCGGCGTAGATGCCCCCCAGGCCGAAGAGGATCAGAGGCCCGAAGGTGGAATCCTGAGTCAGGCCGACGATCACCTCGACGCCCTCGGGCACCATCTGTTGAACGCTGACACCCTGCATCTCATCGTCTCTTCCCAGTTCTGCCAGGCGGCTCCTGATCCTTTCATAGGCATCCTTCACCTCTGTCGGTGAGCGACGCGAGAGGATAACTCCCCCGACCTCCGTCTTGTGGACTATACTGTCTGAGACCAGCTTGACGGCAACGGGAAACCCCATCTCCTCTGCCACCCTGGCGGCCTCCTCGGGACTCTCTGCCGACTTCGACGCGGCGAGCCTGATGCCGTATGCCTCCAGCAGTTCCGATACGTCAGGTCCCTCCAACCAGAGCGGGCGCGCTGATCTTCGCTCCAGCGCCCCCTCAACCACTCTGCGGGCTTTGTCTCTGTCTATGCCGGTTAGCTCGGGGATCACTCCCTTCGGTCTGCGCAGCCATTCGCCGTACTCACAAGCCCGGGCCAGAGCCGCTGCGGCGTGCTCGGGAAAGGTGAAGCTCGGAATGCAGCCACCATCGTCGGTGTCGCACTCGATGCCTGTGCCGCGCGAGCCCATGAAAGAAGCCACCAGCGTCTTGCCCCGCCTGCGAAACTCCGGCGCCGCTTCCCTTATCACATCGGCGACTGCTTCCGATTGCACGGGTATCGGCGGAACGAAGATGACGATGACTATGTCCACGCCGTCATCGCGGGCCAGTACGTCCAGTGCCCGCCGGTAGGTCTCCGGTGAGGAATCGGCGGTCATATCGATGGGATTGGCGACGCTGGCCCGCGGAGAGAGGAAGCTCCGCAGTTGTGAGACCGTATCGTCCGATAGCTCCGGTAACTCCAGTCCTCTATCGGCACTGGCATCGGCGGTCATGATGCCGGGGCCGCCTCCGTTGGTGAGGATGGCCACCCGCCTGCCCTGCGGCAGAGGCTGGTGAGATAGCAGGTTGGCCGCATCGAATAGTTCTTCCAGCGTATCCACGCGGATCATCCCGGTCTGACTGAAGAGCGCCTCCGATGCCACCTCGGCCGTGGCCAGTGCTCCAGTATGGGAGGCGGCCGCCCGCGAACCCGCGGATGTACGACCGCTCTTCAGTGCCACGATCGGTTTGCTCTGGGTCACGCCCCGGGCTATGCGCACGAACTTCTTGGGATTTCCGAATGATTCGAGATAGAGCAGGATGACCCTGGTAGCGGGGTCTTTCTCCCAGTATTGCACGAGGTCGTTGCTGGAGACGTCGGCCCTGTTGCCGATACTGACGAACGTGGATAGACCGATATTGAGGTTCCTGGCATACTCCAGGATGGCCAGTCCCAGGGCGCCGCTCTGGGTGCTCATGGCGATGCCGCCGGCAGGCGGGTAGATCGTGGAGAACGTGGCGTTCATGTTCACTTCCGGGTCGGTGTTGACGATGCCCATGCAGTTGGGCCCGACCAGGCGCATTCGGTAGCGGCGGGTGGCCTCCAGTATCTGGTCCTGTGCCGCCTTGCCTTCGGGGCCGCTCTCTCCGAAGCCAGCCGAAATCACGACGATACCGCGCACCCCTTTGCGTCCGCACTCCTCGATCAGCCGTCCCACCGTCTCCGCCGGCGTGATGATAATGGCAAGGTCGACCTCGCCGGGTATGTCGAGGACGGAAGGGTAAGCCTGTACTGCGGCCACCACCCGGGAGTTCGGGTTGACCGGGTAGATGACTCCGCTGAAGTCATGGTGAAGGAGGTTGTGGAAGAGCGTGTTGCCGATGGTGAGTTTCCTTCGTGAGGCCCCGATGACCGCTATGGACCGGGGCTTAAGCACGGCCTCGAGCGAGGCGATATCGAAATCGTCCTCCTGCTGGGGAAGTCTGACGTTCATCTCACGGTCGCCCTTCATCGAGTTGCTCTTCTGTGCAGGATCCGGCATCCTGTCTACTCCTCGACAGTCTCCTCGGGCCGTATCACCAGGGTGGGCAGTCCCGATTCCCTGAGCACGTAATCGGCCACGCTCCCGAACACTGCTCTCTTGAGACCGCTGTGCCCGTGTGTGGCAATGGTGATGAGGTCTACGTCGTTCTGGTAGGCATACTCCAGGATTGCCTGGCCGGCTCCTCCCAGCGTGGCGGCGGTCTCCACCTGTATGCCCATCTCGCGAAGCGGCCCGGCGAGCCCTTCCAGGTAGTCTCTTGCAATCCCGAGGTCGGTCTCCGTCTGCTTGAGCATCGCTTCAGTCTGGACCGGCGCAGATACTGCACCCGGGATGCTCGGGCCGTATGCTATGGGTGCGCTGACCACCCGCAGGAGTACCAGCTTCGCCTGGAAGGCAACCGCTTCGCCGGTGGCAACGGGCATGACCTGCTCGGCCAGCTGGGACCCATCGAGGCCGACCAGGATCTTCGTGATCGGCCGGACATCCTTAGATGTCTTCTTCCCATCCTCCCGGGGTCTGATGATGAGGATGGGCAGTCCCGACCCCCTAAGTACGAAGCCGGCTACGCTGCCCAGCACCGCCCTCTTCAGGCCGCTGCGCCCGTGGGTGGCCATGGCTATGAGGTCGATCTCGTTCTGCTCGGCGTAGTCCAGGACAGCCTCGCCCGGGGTGCCCTCGACCGTGGCGCAGTTTACCTCAATCTCCTCCTTGAGCAGAGTCTCAGCGATCCTGTTCAGGTAGGCCGTCATCCCCGGGTTCTCGGGTTGGCCTCCCTCGCGTTCCCTGCCGCTCCTCTCGATCACGTTCAATAGGTGAAGCTCGCTGCTGAACTGCACAGCCTGCACCTTTGCGTAAGGCAGGATCTGGGCAGCAAGCTCCGAACCATCAAGACAGACCAGTATTTTGTCGAACATCATACCCTCCTTCTCGTTCTCATCTCAGGCCGAGTTCCTGAGTCAACTGCAGATAATTGAGAATATCGGCGCGGTTTATCAGTCCGGCGCACCTCTTCTCATCCATAACCAGTACCTGGTTCACATCGCCTTTCGTGATGAGCCTGAGGGCGGTGTTCAGGTCGTCCTCCGGGCTCACCATGTGAAGCGGCTCACGGGTCATGATCTCGCTTACCGGCGTCTGCTCCCATCGCTCCCGGGGCAGCTCCTTGACGTCGGTGACGCTGACAACTCCCACGACGCGGTCATCTTCGCACACGGGCACTGCCCGGCCGAGTTGCCTGCGAAAGACACTACTCACCAGATCCGCCACGGAGGTGTCGGGACTTATGGTGGTGGGGTTGGTAGCCATGATGTCCTTGACCTTCACTCCGCTCAGTTGTTCTCGGGCGGTCAACTCGCGACGGCTGGCTTCTGCGGCTGTGCTCAGGAACCAGCCTATGAAGGCAAACCATATGCCGTCCAATAAGCCGGCGAATATCCGGATCAACCCAAAGGCGATCAACCCCCATCCCATGAAGCGGCCGACGTTTGCTGCTATGTTGGTTGCCTTCACAAGATTGCCGGTTTTCCGCCAGAGTATGGAGCGCAGCACCCGGCCGCCGTCCAGGGGAAACCCCGGCAGAAGGTTGAAGGCGGCGAGAATGAAGTTGACCAGCGCCAGGTAGGCAAGAATAGCCGCCAACGGCCCCTGCTGGTCGGCCACCAGTCCCAGCAGCCCCCAGCAGATGCCTGCCACGGCCAGGCTGGTCAACGGTCCGACAATGGCGACGGCGAACTCGACTATGGGCCTCTCGGGTTCGTCCTCCAGGTTGCTCACTCCCCCGAGGAGAAACAATGTGATGCTCTGCACACCGATGCCCCGGGCCTTGGCTACGAGCGAATGGGCGAGCTCGTGTAACAGCACAGACACGAAGAGAAGCAGTGCCGCCGAGACCCCGGCGACCCAGTAGGTTGCCGTGTCCCACCCTGGAAATGTACCAGGAAAGAACGCCCGCGCCAGCCCCCAGCTCAGCAACAGGAAGATGAATATCCAGGAATAGTGAACACCTATGTCGATGCCCGCGATCCTTATCAAGCGCAATGAACTCTTCACGCTGGTTCACCTCCTGTGTTGATGTCCACCGATGAGGTCCTCATAGGAGTGGTCTTCACCTACACCTGACGAGCAGGATCGGGAGCCCCGACCTCCTGAGCACGTGGTCGGCAACGCTGCCGTACAGCGCCTGTCCCAGGCCGCTGCGTCCATGTGTGGCTATGGCGATTATATCTATGCTGTGTCTACCTGCATAGCTCAGGATCGTCTCGCCGGCTCTCCCTACGGTGGCTGCCGTTTTCACATCCACACCCTGTTCGCGCTGCGGAGCAGCGATCTGTTCGAGATAGGACCTGGCGCCGTTCAGCGCCTCTCTGGTCATCTTTCCCAGCCTGACATCTTCCACGGGCGCTGCGCCGGTGGTACCGAGGCTATAGTCAAGGGGGCCGGAGACCACCTGCAGGAGCACAAGCTGTGCCTGGAAACCGAGTGCCTGCCCTGCGGCGCAGGGTATGACCTGCTCGGCGAACCGGGAGCCGTCGAGGCATACCAGGATCTTCTTTGGGGGCTCAACCTCCTTCGCCTCCCTTGCTGCTCTCCTTCGGGGCCTGATGATGAGTATCGGTGAGGCCGAGCCCCTGAGTACAGCGCCGGCCACACTGCCCAGCACCGCTCTGCCCACTCCGCTACGTCCGTGCGTGGCCATGGCGATAAGGTCGGGCTCGTGCCGGCGGGCATAGGAGAGTATCGCCGCGCCCGCCGCACCCTCGGCTGTTGCGCAGGTGACGGCTATTCCATCCCTGCGCAGCGACCCGGCCACGGTATCGAGATATTCGGTTGCCTCTGCATCCTCCGGACTCGCCGAACCCCGGTTCCCGGTGCGTTTCTCGGCGGCCCTGAAAAGGTGCACTTCGCTGCCGAACTGAATGGCCTGTATCCTGGCGTAGGGAACGATCTGCTCGGCAAGGCCGGAGCCATCCAGGCAGACAAGAACCGTTTCGAACATGTAAGCCTCCTCTTTGTGATCCATCCGGGAACCCGGCGTCTCCTGTTCACCGGAGGTTCAGCTTCACCTAAGACGGCGGCCGGTAACGGAGTATCGCGGCGATCGTCTTTTCGCCGGGAACCTCTGCAGGCTCAAGGGAGTATACGGTGCCCCCCTTCGTCAGTGTGTGCACGGCCGCGAAATCGAGCATGTCCTCCAGTCCGGGCTGTCTATCATCGTAGAGCCGGATCTTGCGGCCCTCCTCGTCGAATCTCCCCCACTGGTGGGCACCCGTGGCGACGAACAGTGTCGCCACCCTGCCGTCGTACGCGGCCAGTGCCGCCTCTTTAACGTCATCGGTGGCCAGCCCCTTCGCCAGCGCCCCGCCGTATGCTTCGAGAGCCCCGGCGCGTCCGCGGTCGAAGTGCTTCTGCACAACCGGCCAGGCCCGTTCCTGGAGTTCTCTGTTGCTGAGATCATCGGGATTGCCATCGATGCCTTCGTCGAGCAGGTGACGATATTTGCTGGCCTCGCGGTAGATCGGGTGCAGATAGTCGACCCCGGCGATGACGAGAGGCGCGTGCTCGTCACTGAGCACCTCCTGTACACCCCGCTCGACGCTTTGAAAATAGCGCAGTGTGTCCTCCTTATCGTAGTCGCTGGCCACCCCGTGACCGTGGAAAAGGGCAGCGCCGCCGGGACCGGTCGTGCGGAACTGGTGCTGTTTCTCGGGATCATCGTATTTCAGGGCTTCATCCTTGCCGGACGGCGTCCCGGCCGGCGTTATGTCCTGGACGTTATAGCGGGTGCACTGGAGCAGCCGGGCCCGGTTCTGGCTTAGAGCCAGGACATAGAAGACACCGTCCTCGCTGAACAGGGGAATCAGGGGTTTCACGTGGAAGCGTTCAGCAACCACTACCAGTTCGTGGAAGGTCAGGGGCAGCCGGAACTGCCGGAACATGTCCGGCGACGAGAAGACGGCCAGGCCGTCGGCCTGGTGCTGCCAGAAGGGCAGGTCGGGCAGCAGTTTCTGTGCCGGCTCCAGGAGGCTTAGGGCATCCGGCCTGCGAAGGCCGTACTCAAGCAACTGCCCTTCTGCCTCCCGCAGCAGGTTCTTCAGCCTGATCTGGTTCTGCTCTATGTCGCCGGTGCGCTGGGTCGGCATGTAGATCGAGACCGCAGGGTCGCCGGAAGTCTGCATGAGCAGTCCCAGTTCCTCATTCGACAGGTTCTTCATACGATCACCTCCTCCGGGGGTATGTTGTAAGCACAGCACGACTTCTACGCAATTATAACACGCTGATTCCTCGTGACGAACCGGAGCCGTCCTCCGTTGGCCACGGGTTCTTTTCGGAGTCCGATCGCGGCAGGCAACACCAGCACGATGCCCGATCCCCGCTAGGGACCTGTGGCCCGGCCGCTACCTGATCCAGGGTCTCCCCAGCGGCAACTTCACGTTCAGTGGCGTCAGTATGATATGTGCCATGATGTACCAGGCGACGAGTGCACAGATGATAAGGTCTACTGCGGCAACGGTGTTCAGGAAGGACATCTCAGGGCCGCCGAGGTGGCTGATGTCGAGTAGTATGAACCCGATGAGCAGCGTCAGGAACAGCACAGCGTGCGCGCTGCTTATCCTCATCGCCCCGACGAAGAATATGGCGGTGATCAGGGTGAAAACCACCAGGAACCAACCGGTATCGACTTCCGTGGGTTCAAGGATGCCGTAGTGGGACCCCAACAGGATGCCTCCGAGGGCCATCCAGAATGCGCCGTATGACGAGAAAGCTGCGAAGCCAAAGCTGTTACCTGTCTCGAACTCCTTCATGCCTGCCATCAGTTGCATAAGGCCGCCGAAGAACAACGCTGTCCACAGCACAGGACTGGTCCCGGCCAGGCCGAGATTATGGAACTGGAGCAACAGTGTTGTGCCTCCGAATCCGGCAAGGCCGACCGCTGCCGGGTTGGCCAGAGCTCTCTCACTTGACATGAATCTATCCTCCTGATCGTTGCTCTATTGTTGAAGTCAGCGGTGTTCCAGATCGCAAGCGCGGCCGATCAACGCTCCTGGAATAGACCGGAGATGAGCCCGGGCAGTGGCACAGCCGGTTCGAGGCCCGGGCATTCCCGTGAGGGACATCAACCTGCGTATAGTATGCGAAACCGCGCCCGCAGTCAACAGGACAGCACCGGGGACAGTGGAGACGGCCCGTTGACGCACCGTTGACGATGGCAGGGGGCGCGTGTAGAATGCGGTCGGAGCAATCGTCGAGAGGAGAACTGCTGCGATGAAGCTGTCACTGCGTGAGGCCAGGGAGAGGGCTATCGAACTGATGGGGAAGGGCTACCATTGCGGGCCGAGCGTCCTGCACACCATGTTGGAGGCATACGGGCTCGATAACGAGGACCTGCTGTGGACGTGCACCGCATTCAACGGCGGAATAGCGGGCGAGCAATCCGGCTCCTGCGGGGCAGTATCCGCCGCGACGGTGTGCCTGGGACTGCGCCACCGCTGTCCGCTGTCCGACAGGGAAGCGGCAAGGAAGGCCCGTTCTCAGGCCCGTGAGGACGCACACGAACTGGCCGCGAGTTTCCGGGAGAGGTTCGGAGCCATCGCCTGCTATGACCTGCTCGGCATCGACTTCTCCGTGCCCGGTGCATACCAGCAGTTCCTGGAGTCGGGTGTCTGGGAGGACAGGTGCAACAGGTATGTGGAGTTCGTGATCGAGAGGCTCTACGAACTGGACGCCAGGAGAGGTGATGCTCCGGAGTCGTAGGTCGGCGCCGGGATTGTCCGAACCGGGTGCCTGAGCTAGAATGAGGCGTCATGCATGAGAGCCTTGTCGAGATACTCCAGTGTCCGGCCTGCAGGGGCGACCTCCGCTGGGCCATCGAGGAGCGCGACGGCGGCGTGTTGCTTGAGGCGGACGCGTCGTGCGAGGACTGCGGGGCGGTGTACCAGGTGCGTGAGGGGATCGGGGCCTTTCTGACACCGGATCTGCAGCGCACCGATCTCTGGGAGGAGGAGCACACGGAGCTCACAAACTACCTGGACAAACATCCAGATCTGCGCGCCAGACTGCTTGATGGACCGCTGGAGGAACTCGAACCCGTCGATCGAATGCTGCGGTCGGAATATCTCACCGAGTCGGGCGATATCGCCGGAGCTGAAGAGGCAAGCCGGGGAGTGCAGGAGCAGTTGTACACTCCGGAGCTCAATGAACTGTGGGACGAGTGCCTGGCCCACATGGCGCAGATTTCGTCGGGGCACCCCGGCCCGATCGTCGATGTGGCCAGCGGCAGGGGAACGCTGGTGGAACTGATGGCGGAAGCGGGCTCCGCGCTCATAGTGGCTACCGACTTCAGCGTCCGTGTCCTACGCCGCAGCCGGCGTCGACTGCTCTATAAGGGACAGGCCGGCCGGGTCAGCCATCTTGTCGTCGATGCGCGCAAGACCCCGTTCTGCGACGAGGCGATCCCCGCCCTCTCATCCCACATGGGACTGGCCAACATCATCGAGGGGGCTTCCGATGCCCTTGCCGAGTTGCGGCGTGTTTGTGGTGGAGTGCTGCTGTTCTCGCATGCCTTCTGCCGGCCCGATGATCCCGTGCACGCGCCGATATTGCGGGAGTTCGGCCACCCGCTCGCTTTCCTTGAGGACGCCATGGAGGCGCTGGACTCAGCGGGATGGAACGCCGAGGTGCTGATCAGCCGCCGGGTGCCGGTCAAACCGACTCCCACCAGCGAACTCATCCCCGATATGGTTGTCGACCGCTTCCCTCTTGCCGACGCCGAGTTCGACGGGGTGCTTGTCGCAGCCTGCTAGCATGCATACCGATAGATTGTTGTCCTGAGACCCTTCGCTGCCGCTCAGGGTGACATGGCTGCTCAGGGCGACATATGCGGTATGGCGTCAACCTGACGAACCCCTTCTACGTGACCGGATGATAACTCCGCCGGTATGGTGCCTGCGGGTGTCCTGAGATCTCTGCTATCGCCAGTCCGGAAGGTCGTGCAGAAAGTGCTGGAACTCGATCATGCGGCCGTCGGGATCGCGCGCGAAGAAGTTGTAGATCAGGTATTTCTCGTTGGTGCGCGGGGGCTCCAGCGCTATGTCATGGAGTGACTCATATATCGCGTCGACATCGCTCTTACCCGGGTAGAAGAACGTGATCACGCCCGCGACGTCCGAAGTGCTGTGCTGCTGGAGACCTATGAGCAGGTTCTCGTGTCGTAGGATGGTTATGTCCGGCTGTTCCAGCCACACGGTCATTCCCACCCGGCGGGTGTAGAACTCCAGGATCCGCTCCAGGTTCTCCGTCTTCAGAAATACTATTCCTGCCATGTGTCCTCCGTGCTGTTCTGTCTCATTGTGATCGGTAGCGGCAATGCCCTGTGATGGCGGCGGCTCACACCCGCATGTCCTTCGTGCGCACCGTCAGGTCCTCAACGCGGTCGATGTCGATCTCGACGCCCATTCCCGGGGTATCAACAGGCACCCTAATAGTTCCCTTGCCGTCCATCTCCCACTCCGGCCGCACGATGTCCCGCTGCCAGTACCTTCTGCTGGGGGAGGTGTCTCCGGGAATGGTGAAACCGGGGAGGGAGGCCAGCGCGACGTTGTGGGCGCGGCCGACGCCGCTCTCGAGCATACCGCCGCACCAGACGGGTATCGAGTGCTCCCGGCAGAAGTCGTGAATGGCAACTGCCCGGGCGAACCCGCCCACCCGGGCGGGCTTGATGTTGATTATGCGGCCGGCGGAGAGCTTGACCATGTCCTCGGCCCGCTCGATACCTGTGATCGACTCGTCCAGGCAGATAGGGGTCTGCAACTGCTTCTGCAACTCGGAATGCCTCACCATGTCGTCCCAGGCCAGGGGCTGCTCGAACATCATCAGGCCGAGGTCGTCCATCTCCCTGAACACGGCGGCATCGCTCAGCGTGTACGCGCTGTTGGCATCCACCATCAGCGGTGCCGCTGCACCGAACGCATCATGCACTGCCTTCACGAACACAACATCGGCCCCGGGCTTTATCTTCAACTTGATCCGGCGGTAACCTTCGTCCAGCGCGGCCTGCACCCTTTCGATGAGCGCATCGACGCTTGTCTGAATGCCGATCGACCTTCCGACCTCGATTCTGTCGCGGGTGCCGCCGAGCAGCCTCGCCAGGGACAGTCCTTGCTTTCGGGCAGCCAGCTCCCACACCGACATCTCGACCGCCGCCTTGGCCATCAGGTGGCCCTTGATGTCCGCCTCGAGCAGCGGGAACACATCGGAGGGGCCCGATATTGTGCGTCCCAGCACGCGGGGGGCGATCCAGGCCTCGATCGCCATCCAGGCGGTATCGATCGTCTCGGGCATGTAGTTCGGGTACTCGGAAGCGACACACTCGCCCCATCCGACCACGCCGTCGGCGTCCGCTACCTCGACCAGGGTTATACGCCGCGTGTCCTGTGTGCCCGACGATATGGTGAAAGGCTCGACCAGGGGGAGGTGTATCTCACGGAGGCTGATCCGTCTGATGGTGATCATTCTCGCTCCAGTACGTAGAAGCACCTGCCGGTATCGGCGTCGATGTAGAACTCTTCGATCCGGTAGCCCCTGCCGAGGTAATGGATGAATGCCCGGCGGGTGTTCAGCCGCCAGCCGTAGCCTTCCTGGGCCGAGCGGTTCTTCACGTCCTGTATGCTGGCAGGGATTTCGATCCGCACCGTGGCATCATCGGGCAGATCGCTGTGAACAGCCACCGGTTTCCCCCGGGTATCGATCGCCGTGTTGACGATGGATATGCGGGAGTATTCATCGGGACGGGTCTTCCGCTTGCCCTCCAGGGTCTTGAGCACGCGCTCGTCGGCAATAGGCCACCTGACGATGAAACGGTCGGTCCCCAGGCCGCTACGCAGACTGGTGCCTTCCTCGTCCGCGGCATACATGCTCTCGACGTACTCATCGATCAGTACACCGAGCCCGTTCAGGTTCAGGTTGGCGTTCCTGGCTTCCAGCGGGTCGTAAGTCCAGTAGACCGACCTCACACCCAGCTTCATCACTTCGTCCCGTTGAAACAGCTTCAGGCTCTTTCCGATGCCGCTCCCTCTCCATTCGGGGCGGACCGCCAGCATGTCCGACCAGTGCACCGGTTCACCGTCCCGGTAGCCCGTGAGGCCGAACACAAAGCCGACCAGGCTTCCCGACCGGTCGAACGCGCCCGCCGTAACTCCACCAAGCCGCTGACCGACCTTCAGAATGGCGGG
>SL_5KL_010_SEDDRAFT_10001286_pt1 | contig 15267 bp, 13 predicted proteins | sample SodLakKL_010_SED_FD_9118 | JGI IMG/M metagenome (IMG submission 9118)
CCGCCCCCAAGCGGTCGACCACCGCCCCCGGCCGGTCGGCCACCGCCCGCAGCCGATCGGCCACCGCCCCGAGCCGGCGTGGTTCCACCGGGTCGACCACCGCCTTCCTCGCCGCCGTGGTGGGCATGGCCCTTTCCGCCGCCGCAGGGGGCGCCCTCGCACCAACCCCCGCCGCCGCCCAGGCGGTCTCTCCCTTGGACCTCCCGGAGATCCGGATCGGGGAGGCGGTGGAGGGGAGGCTCTGGGCCGAATCTCCCGAATCCACTCAGTGGGGACCCTTCCAGGCCTTCCGCTTCCAGGGTGAGGCTGGAACCCGGTATGTGGCCGACGCCCGGTCCGGAGATTTCGACACGTACCTGATCCTGGCCCACGCCGTCGGTGGGATAACCGAGTTCCTGCGGGAAGACGATGATGGGGGGGAGGGCACCGACGCCCGCCTCCGTTTCCGGATCGACCAGGACGGCACCTACCTTCTGGTGGTCCGCGGGTGGGGAATGGATCGGGGCCGGTTCACCCTCTCCCTGGAAGAGCTTGCGCCGCCGCCGCCACCGGTGGTGCGGGAGACGGAGATAGGCCGGGAGGTCAGAGGTCAGCTCTCCCTCGAGGGGAGCGTCTTCGAGACCGAGTGGGGCGACGAGATCCCCTTCGAGCTCTGGACCTTCCAGGGGACGGCGGGGCAGGTGATCCAGGTGGCCATGGACTCCGACGACTTCGACGCCTATGTGGAGTTGGGGGCCGTTGAGGACGGCGAGTTCGTGGCCCAGGCCTCGGACGACGACAGCGGGGCGGGGTCGAACGCCCTTCTGCACCACCGCCTACCCGTGGATGGCAGCTACACCGTACGGGCCCGGAGCTTCAGCGGTTGGTCCGCTGAGGGCGCTTATATCCTCCGGGTGGACCCGTACGAGCCTGAGCCACCGGTGCGGCGGTCCATCGGGATCGGCGAACGGGTCGAAGCGGAATTGACCACCGATGACCCGGTTCAGGTGGATCTGGACGCCATGTGGAACCAGCCCACCATCATGCAGGAGTGGGAGTTGGAGGGGCGGGCCGGGGACCGGCTCCGGATCCGCATGCGCTCCGAAGACTTCGATACGGTCCTCTCCTTCGGCCGGGAAGAGCCGGACGGCTTCTACCGGGAGCTTGCCTTCAACGACGACGCGCCGGACGACGGACTGAACTCCCTCATCGAGATCGAACTCCCCGCTGACGGCATGTATCTGATCCGGGCCCGCTCGTTCCATGCCGGCGCCCTGGGGCGCTACACGCTGGAGGTGGTGCGGGAGGGGTGAGCCGGCAGGTAGGGCCGGGGGACGGTGGATGGCGCCTGCGGTCCCGGGGTCTGTGACCCCGGGCATGAGCCGGCCCCGGCCCTGGAGCCCATGGCTAGGGACCGATCCGATTGAGGGTTGTCGGTGTAGCACCACAAGGCCGCAGGAGACTCGAAATCGGGGGCCGGATCCCGCCGGCCCCCCCAATCGGAGCGTGTCCCATGCCCTCTTCCCCTTCCTCCCGCCAGCACTCCCCTTCCTCCCTCCCGGAATCTCCCTCTCGGTCCAGGCGGCGCCTTCTTCCCGCCCTCCTGGCTCTGGCCGCCGTCCTCTTCGTGGCTCATCCCCCGGGGGTGGAGGCCCAGACGGTCCGGGGTGGCGGCTACTTCGCCCTGGGAGCCATGGAGCTGGACCTGGACGCCCTGAACCAGCGCCTCACCGGCGCCGGATTTCCGGAAATGTCCTCCTCGGCCCTGACCCTGGGCGGTGGTGGGCATGTGGTTCGAGGCCGCCTCCTCATCGGCGGCCAGGGCCACGGCTTCATGGCCGATGACGAGACCACCGCAGATGGAGCCACCGGTGTGCGCCTGGGTGGTGGCTACGGGCTCTTCAACCTTGGGTGGGAGCTGGTGAGTCGGGATCGGCTGAGCATCTACCCCACCGCCGGACTGGGAGGCGGGGGGACGGCGCTGCAGATCGGTCCCCGGGACGTGCCGCGGTTCGACGATGTGCTGGACGATCCCGGTCGAGGCGTGACACTCTCCCACGCCGGCCTCCTCACCTCGGTGGGAGTCCGGGCCGAGGTGGCGCTTGGCGATCGACCCCGCCGTCGGGCACCCCGTCAGGGGATGGTGGTGGGGGCGGAGCTTTCCCTCCTTCAGGGAATCGGAAACTGGAGGTGGGGCACCGAGTGGGGAGAGGTGACCCGCGGACCGGACGCCACCCTGGATGGAGTTCACCTGCGGGTGACCATCGGTGGGGGCGGAGGAAGACGATGAACCCCGGAGGGGGCCTCCGGCAGGTGGGGGCTCCATCTGGCCATTGGGCACCCGGCGACGGGAGAGGCGGTGGGGCCAGCGTGGCCATGAACCTGGTCGCCCTGGCCCTCATCCTCCTGGTGGTCTTCCCCCGGTCGGGGCTGGAGGGACAGATCCCCCCGCCCCGCCCCGGCGAGCTTGAGCGCCAGACCCTCCTTCTCCCGGATCAGGGGATCCTGGAGATCACCCCCACCCTCCGGGCCCGTGCCGGCCTCTTCCCCGATCTGCCCAGCTTCCAGGCCGCACGCCTGTTCCAGGGTGATGACGGGGCGCTGGTGGTGGAGGTGNTCTGGATGGAGGAAGGGCGTCTCGTGCGNCAGCGACGCCCCATGACTCCCCAGGAGTTGGAGGCACTGAGGAGAGCCCTGGCGGAAAGCCTGGCTCTGGCCGGCACCCGTCCGGTGGATACCCAGGAGGGGCGGGGTGGGCTCGTCCTGGGCCACACCCTCCTGGGAGTGGGCTACCACGGCTGGGCGGTGCCCGTGGCGCTGGACATCTCCTCGGCCCAGGGGGCCGTGGCCGCGTATCTCCTCACCGCGGGCACCTCCTTCTACCTCCCCTACCGTCTCACCCGAAACCGGAGTGTGACGGACACCCACCGGGCCCTTTCCCTCTACGGTGGCACCCGGGGGATCGCCACCGGCGTCTTCGCAGGCGATCTGGTGGCCGGCGACCGGGACGACGGTAGCGGGTCCAGCCGGGCCCGGCTGGGTGGGGGCGTTCTCGGAGGTGCCCTTGGAGGGACGGCCGGGTTCCTGGCGGTAGACCGGTGGAACCCGCCCCTTGGCGATGCCGAGCTCTGGGCGGCGCTGGGCGATGCGGGACTTCTGGCGGGCGCCGCCACCGCCTACCTGGCGGGCACCTACAAGGAAGAGACCTTTACCCGCCGGGAGAACGGCTTCGAGTTCACCGATACACGGATCCGGAACCGGCGGGCAGGCCACGGCATCACGCTGGCAGGCCAGGGGGTCGGGCTCGCTGCCGGCGTCTGGCTGTCGCAGCGGCGCAGCTACGAGACCGGCGATGTCTCGGCCCTCCGTAGCGCTGCGGTGGCGGGGGTACAGGTGGGTGCCACCGCGGCTCGTTTGGCAGGTGTAGATGAGTGGGGGGATCCGTTGGTGGGCGCCATGTTGGCGGGAGGGCTCGGGGGGCTCGTGGCCGGCGACCGGTGGATGGGTGCTCGGGGCCTCAGCACCGGCGAGGGACTCCTGGTGAATGCCGGACACCTGGCGGGAACCGCCACCGCCGCCGGGATCACCTACCTCCTGGTGAGCGAGATCGATGGGAATGAAACCCTTCTCCTCTCTGCGTCCACCGTGGGGGGGATCGTGGGAGCGGGGCTGGTCTGGAGGGCGGTGGTGGACCATGCACCCCGGCGGGTGGGGGCATGGGAGGGGGATGGACGGTACGGAGGGCTCGCCTCCGCCGGATCGGGCGCCGGGATGGCCGCCTCGCACAGCCGGGTGCAGGTGGAGCTCCACCCCATGGGGATCGTGCAGGGGACGCTCCTGGCCCCACGATCCGGATGGGTGGAGGAGCAGGGGGGCAGGTCGCCTGTCGGCTATTGGCGAAGCAGCGGGTCCTCGCTGCCGGTGGCTCCCTGGGTCACCCTGAGGTTCTGAGCCTCGCCGCCCCCGGCCCCGGTCCCGTCCCAGCCCCCGGTCCCGGCTTTGGAGCATGCCCTGCCGGGGGCCGGCTCGGGAGGACCCCCAGTGCACCTCCCATACCATGACCACCCGGGGCGCCAGACTCGAGCGTTCGTCATGGGTGTCCCTGGGGCCCGGAACCTCCGGGCGGGACCCGAGGCTCGAATGGCCCGGTGATCACGAGCTCCACCCGGTGGCCCTCTACCTCCTCGGGGATGGCGGCTCGGGCCACCGGTGAATCCCGGGACAGGAAGACCCGGATGCACGGCTCTCCGTCACAGAGGGCCAGCCCGGTTCCCACCACGCCCGGGAGCTCCATCCACTCCGGAGTGAAGGCCTCCTGTACCTCCTGGATGGATCGCTCGGGCATCTCTTCCTCCTCCGGCAGGTCGTTCTCGTTGGCGAAGAGGCCGCATCCGGCGAGGAGGGCGGCCATGAGGAAAGCTAGAAGAGAGGGGAGGGGCGGAAGGGCGAGGCGGAGCTTCTCCCATTGTGCCTCGGGCCAGGCACCGGGGAGCCCCTGATGCCAAAGGGCCCGACCCCGAACAGAGAGAACCCTGAGCGCCTGACCCTGAACCGCCCGACCGCGAACCGCGTGACCCTGAACCGCCCGACCGCGAACCGCGTGACCCAGAGCCGCGCGACCCACAGCCGCCTGACCCCGAAACGGATCGGGCGCGCACCCCGAAGGATGCGCGCCCGTGCGGTTACTGGCGACGCCAAGGGCGTCTCGGAGAATCCCGTTCCCATTCACGGCCGGCGGCTCAGTAGGCCCGCTCCTGGGTCACCGTGTTCCCGTCCGCGTCGGTGACGATGATGCGCACCGTGTCCGCGTTACTCCGGGTACGGAGCTCATGCTCTCCCGAGGCCGTTGCGCCACTTACCGAGGTGGTCTGGGAATCCAGGACGGATCCGCCGCCCACCAGCTCGGTGCGCACGCTCACCGCACCGCTCACGGTCCAATTGACGACCGCCCTACGCCATGGCCCGGTGGTACGGGTGGAGACATCGAACTGGTCGATGCTGACGTCCGGCTCCGGTTCCGGCTCGGGTTCCGGTTCAGGCTCCGGCTCGGGCTCCGGCTCCGGTTCAGGCTCGGGCTCCGGTTCCGGTTCAGGCTCAGGCTCCGGTTCCGGTTCAGGCTCAGGCTCCGGTTCAGGCTCCCCCTCTCCCGGCACCGTGGGATCGATGGCGACCCCGAACCGCTCCAGGACCGCATCGATGCGGTTGGCCAGCGTGCGGGTGGAGCTCCCCGCGAAGAGAAGCCCCACCGGCCGGTTCCCATTCTGACTCACGATGAGGGAGCCGGAGTCACCGCCGGCGCTGAAGTTTCCATCCGAGATGGAGATCTGCTCCACGAAGGTGGCCGCCCGGGAGCAGCGGAAGCCCCGGACCTCGATGCACACACTCACGGTGACGTTCACCTCTTCCACCGTGCCCTGGGTGAACCCGGTGGTGCGTCCGTACTTCTGCACCCCCATCCCCAAGCTGGCTTCCTGCGTCTGGGTGCTGGGCGCACCGTAGGCGACGCCCTCCGGGGTGGATCCGCTGATGGCATTCGGTGCGACGGCCACGATGGCGGCGTCAATGAGATTTGCGCCGCTGAAGTCGAAGGGCTCGAAATCGGCCAGGGTACCGATGGCGTCGTTGCTGATGGTTCCACCATCGAAGGGCCCGGGCTGCAGGATGGGGTCCCCAAGCTCGGCGTTGTTGTTGTTGGCCACCACGTGGTTGTTGCTCAGGGCGAAGACGTTGCCCGAGCTGTCCACGACCCGCGCACCCAGCGTCCCGGCGGTGATGTCCGGGTGCCCGATAGAGAAGCCGATGGGCGCAGGCCGGGCCCGGGCGGTGCGGTCGGCCCGGAGCTCGAACTGTCCCGTCACCACCCGCTGCACCGGGATCCCGTCCAGGCGGTCCGGGAGGTTGGGGATGCGGCCATTCATGAGGAAGATCCGCACCGCCGGCTCTCCCTCATCATTCAGACCCACGGCCGTCCCCACCACGCCGGACTGGGCCATGAGGCGGGCCGTGTGGCGGTTCGCGGCCCGGATCGCAGGCCCCAGATCCTGTTGGAAGAGATCGCTGGGCGACCCGGCCCGCGATTCAGCCACGTCGGCCGAGGTGGGAAGCTCCTCGCCGAAGTCGGTACAGGCCGACAGGGCGAGGAGCGCCAGGACGGGGAGCGCGAGCAGAGGGCGTCGCACTCGAGGTGATCGCACTTCCATGCATGACCTCCTTTCCGTTCAGTGGGCGGAAGCACCGGACGCCGGATTCCCCCGGCCTGACCAACAATCCCCGGGGGCAAACCAACGGGCAGCTTATCATCGAACGATCACCATGGGTGGCACCCGGCCGGTTACGCAAGTGGGACCGAGAGTCGCCTTACGGATCTGTGGGAAGCTTGTGACCCTGTCCTTCCCCTCGCCTCGACGGCCCCCCTGGACCCCTACCCGACCCTGCTCTCCAAACCATTCCCGGTTCCCTGACCGCCCCGGCCCCCCTCACCGCACCAGGTAGAACGACTCCTGCCGCCCGGTGATCCACTCCCACCCATTCTCGGTCAGCACCGCGTCTTCCTCCATGGAGAAGCGCACCATCTGCCCGCCCCAATCCGGCACCGGGTAGTTCACATTCAGCTCCACCGAATGCCAGGTGTTGGCCCGGAAGGGGGCGTCACCCCGCACCGGCACCCCCTCCTGGTAGTCCGTCATCCCCATGGGCACACCGGCGCCGTGCCCGTGGAAGCCGATGGAGTGCCAGTAGACGGTGGCGTCCAGCCCTTCTTCCCGAGCCCGTGCCAGTGAGGCCGCCAGCGCCTCATTCCCGGTCCGCCCGATCTGCGCCTCCGCCTTGGTGATGTCCTGCATCCGCTGAGCCGCCCGGAGTCCGGCCATGAATCCTTCCGGCACCTCTGTCTCGCCGTAGCGGAGGACGTAGGCGTTGTGCTGGGTGTCGGTGGAGTAGCCCAGGTAGATGATCCCCAGGTCGAGCCAGAGGAGATCCCCCCGCTGGATCACCACATCCCCGCTGATCCGGCCGTCATGACCCTGGCGCTGCACCGCGAAGGAGGGGTGGAACCACATCCCCAGCCCCATCTCCGCCGCCTTCTGGCGCATCCACCAGCGGACGTCGTCGGCGGTGGTCACGCCCGGGATGATCACCTCGTTGGAGAAGGCCTGACCGATGATGGACTGGGCCACCCGCATGACGTGCCGGTAGAGCTCCGTCTCTTCCGGGAGCTTCTTCTCGAGCCACCCCACAGCGAGCATCTCGGCGGACTGGATCCGGTCTTCGTACTCGGAGAGGGTCGAGAAGAGGGTATCCCGCTGGGTCGCCGTGAGTCCGTCGGCGTGGTTCCAGCGCCCTGACATGTTCACGCCGATGGTCCCGGGATTACGCTCCCGCACCACCTCCAGCAGCCCCTCGAACTGTTCCTCGTTGTGGGTGGGGACCACCTGATAGAGACCGTCGTAGTCGAAGCGCCCGATTGAGAGGCGCTCCACAGGCTGGCCCGGGCCCCGGTCGTTGAACACCAGGATGGTCCGGCGCCGGGACGAGTAGGTCTCGAGGGGAGACATGGAGCGGAACACCGGGTCGTCATTGTACTCCCGGGAGATGATGATCCACATGTCGATCCCCTCCCGGCGCATGAGTTCGGGAAGAAGGGTGTCGAAGCGCTCCTCCAGGATCCGGCGCATGATGGGCGCCTGCTCCCGGTGGGTCAGGATGCGCTGGTCGGGGAAGAACTCGGATTGGATAGGGACGCTCTGGGCGGCCAGGGCGCCAGGGTTCATGGGCGCCATCTCCCCGGCCGCAGGGGCAAGGGCGAGGAGCCCCACCGCCAGCCCAAGGCCGACGGCGAGAGCGCCAGGTCGGGTGGCGTGGGTGCCGTGGGTGGCGTGGATGCTGTGGGTGGAGTGGATGCCGCGGGTGGCGTGGGTGCTGTGGGTGCCACGAGGAGAACNGGTGATGCGGGCGACGGAAAGGCGAGGCATGAACAGGCTCCGGGCCGGACGCGTGAAGNCAGNGACGGGTCCGGCCATTCTACGTCACCCCCGCTCAGCGCGAAAGAAAGCCGCCGACCTGAGTNGCCCAGGGTCGAGGATCCTGAGCTTACTCCGGGCAACAGCGCCCCGCGCCAGAGAAAGCCGCCGCGCTGAGCCGGGGCGAGGCCTCACCTCCGGCGGTGCGGGCTCGGTCGACTACTCGTCGTCGGTGCGGGCTTCCACCCAGACATTTCCCTGGCCGTCCCACCTAACGGTGAGGTGCCAGGGGCGGCAGCAGACCTCGCAGTCCTCCACGTACTCCTGCACCGGCCCCCCGCCAGGATCCACCACCAGCTCCACCCTCTCACCGCAGTAGGGGCAGTGGACCCAGGCGGTCTCGTCCCCGAATTCGGCGGTCTCGTCTTCCAATTCGGAGGGGTCGAATTCGGAGGTCACCGGGCCACTCAGTCGGCTCCGCGCTGGCTCACCTCGGGAATGGGGCTCTTCCAGATGGCCCGACCCACGAAGAATGGCCCCAGGCTGTCCAGGTATCGCGCGGTCTGCTGGGTGCCCCGCATGTGCTCCACCAGCTTGGAGAGGGGGGTGAGCTCCTTCCCGGTGATCCCCACCACGAAGTCGTTGTCGTGGGTGTCGATCCCGTGGCACGCCAGCCGAATGTCGTGGGCGTGGTCGCCGCGGCCGTACATCATGCCGATCTGCCCATGCTCCTTCAGGTGCGCCTTCTGCTCCTTTTCGGGGAGAAGGGCGAAGGCGCCGGAGCGCCGCACCGGGTACCAGACCGTCCAGATCCACTCGGGGTGGAGGGCGGTGCGGGTGGGGCGGTGCACCAGGGTCTCATCCAGGTCCGGCTCGTAGCCGATGGCGTAGGTGCGCCCGAACATGGTGAATTCCGGGCGAAGACGAAGCCCGGTGAAGGGGGCGGTGCGGAGAAGCTGCCGCCACGGACCCACGAAGTGCTCCGGGTCCTCGCTCAGCGTCATGACGCCCACACCGAAGGGGTCGTGGAGGTCGTGGTAGACCACCCCCGGGATCCCGGCCTCTTCCATGCGCCGGGCCACCTCACCGGGGTCACCGCACTCCCCGTAGGCCATGAATTGCATGTACAGACGGCGGTTGGACTCCCGTCCCCGCGTCCCGGTCTCCGCAAGATTCAGTTCCGTGTCGTTCATGGTCTGAACGCTATCCCGGAGGCCTGGTCCGATCAAGGGCGTGGGGGCGGCCGGCCCTGCCCTGGGCGGGTCGGCCGCGGATCCCGTCAGCGTTGGGGTCAGGACTGGGGTGGGGTGGGGCCACGGGTGGGGTCAGGACTGGGGTGGGGTGGGGTCACGGCTGGGAGCCCAGGGGCGCGACTCCCAGCGACACCACCAGCATGAGCCCCAGCGCCGCCGCCGTGACGCCGGCTGCCAGCGACCCCAGGAGGTGGAGGAGTGCGCTCCTCCGCTCTCCCCCCTCCCACAGATCCACAATCTGCACCATCCAGGTGGAGAAGGTGGTGAAGGCCCCCAGGAATCCCACGGAGGCCGCAGACCCCAGCGAAGGTGACAGGGCGCCGGTGGCCAGAGCCCCGGCCACCGCCCCCGCCAGGAACGCGCCCGACACATTCACCGCCATGGTGCTAACCGGGAAGTGCCCTCCTCCGGGCAGTCGCCCTGCGGCCTCGAGTCCCCAATCCACCAGGAATCGAGCCACCGCTCCAGCGCCCCCCGCAAGCGCCAGCATCCCCATGGTGGCCAGCGGCGCCATCACCCGTCCTCCTCTGGGTCGCTCAGGCGCGGCCCTCCCCCCGGACGCGGCTCTCCCCCCGGACGGGGCGTCGTCGGACCCGATCCGCCGCCGGGCCCCCGGGCACTTCCTCCCGCCAGCGGCCCCCTCTCCCCGCCGACGCGGCGACCCACCAGGAGTCCGGCGAAGGCCAGGGCGAGCCCTCCACCCACAGATAGGATCAGGAGCGAGATCCCACTCCAGGGACCGGATGGCCACCCACCGAGCCCTGTCCCGGCGCCTTCCACCGACGCCTCCGCTCCGGGGATCCGGGAGTCCATCCCCAGGAGGAGGGCGCCGTCCAGCGCCAACGCCGAGAAGGTGGTGAACGAGCCCAGGAGGCCGGTGGTGAGGAGGAGGCGCAGGCGCCGCGGGATGATCTGCTCAAGGCGCCCGTTCGCCATGAGGAGACCCAGGAAGAGGCCCAGTAGCCCGGCTCCCAGGAGGTTCTCCAGAAGGGTGATCCCGCTGGGAGAGAGGAGGGCGCCGGCGACCCCGCCTTCCCCGCCCTCCACCCCGGCTCCGGCCCACGACCCCGCCGCCAGTCCCCCGGCTCGGAGGAGGGTTCCCAGCGCTCCGCCCAGGGCAACGGCTCCCAGATCGAGGGCCGAGAGGGGAGCCCTGTGGGTTCGGGCCTCCGGCGCCATCAGGGATTCAGCCGCAACAGCTCCACACTCCACACCAGGTCGAAGAGGGCCCAGGCCAGGTAGGGGAGGAGCACCCAGAAGGAGGTCCGGTCATGTCGGAAGACGAGAGCTGAAAGGGCGCCTAGGAGAAGGAATACCGCCCCGGTCCCCAGGACCCCCGCCGTCAGGCTCCGGAGCTCCAGGAAGACCACGTTCCACAGTTCGTTGACCGCCAACACCGATAGGGTGAGCCCCACCGCCCACCGTCGCGGACCCGGACCTGGAACGTGGACCTGTGCCCGGTAGAGGACGATCCCCACCAGGACGTAGTATGCCGCGCCCATGAGTAGGAAGAGGAGGGCAGGCACCGGCAGATCAGGGCGCTCGAGCTCGGCGTACCATCCCTCCGCCTGGGCCCCGGCGCCGGCGAGGCCGCCGAGCACGATGAAGGCGAGGCAGGCCACCACCGCCACCGCCAGGGGGCGGGTGCGCACAGAGACGGTGTCCGACGGATAGCCGGAAGAAGAAGCCATGATGGCGGGCGATGTCCGGTCAGAAGGGGAAGAGGAGGGGGACGAGGAGCGCTGTGACGATGAGCACCAGTACCTGCAGCGTGACGCCCACCTTGAAGAAGTCCCCGAACTTGTAGCCACCGGGGCCCAGCACCAGGGTGTTCACCGGTGAGGCCACCGGGGTGGCGAAGGCGGTGGAAGCGGCTACGGCAATGGTCATGAGGAAGGGCTCCGGGTTCGCGCCGATCCCCATGGCCAACTGAAATGCAATGGGAGCCAGGAGTACCGCCGTGGCTGTATTGGAGATGACCTGGCTCAGGATAGAGGTGAGGAGGAAGAGCACCACCAGGAGGAGGACAGGCGTGGCACCCTCCATGACCCCGGCGATCCCGTCCACGATGAGCTGCATGCCCCCTGTCTTCTCCAGCGCCGTGGCCATGGGGAGGATACCGGCGATGAGCACCACGCTCTCCCAGTTCACTGCCCGGTAGGCATCAGCCGCTGAGACGGCGCCGAAGAGGACCATGGCCACCGCTGCCAGGAGCACCGCCGTTACCGCCGGCACGATGTTGAAGGTCATGAGGAGGAGCATCCCCAGCATGACCACCACTGCCACCGGCGCCCGATCCAGGGGCTTGAGGGCCGGCTCCATCTCCCGGGGCGCCATGGCTACCACGAAGTCCCGACCCTCCTGTCGGAGCATGCGGATGCGGTCCCACGGCCCCTGCACTAGGAGCATGTCCCCGAACTCCAGTGGCATCTCCCGGATGTCTCCCGTGACCTTCTCTCCCATACGCTTGACGCCCACCACCGAGAGTTGGTAGCGATCCCGGAATCGGATCTTCCGGAGAGAGCGCCCCACCAGGCGGGAGCGGGGTGTGAGGAGGACCTCGGCGATCCCCGTTTCCCGCGCCAAGGGGTCGCCCTTCACGTCATCGTCCAGAAGGGTGACATAGCGGCGCTGAACCATTCGGTTCACCCCCTCGATGTCTCCTTCCACCAGGAGCTCCTGCCCGCCCCGGAGCACGGCGTCGGCCAGCGCGGGTTCGGGCGCTACGGACTCTCCCTTGGCCGCCGCTCTGGGGACGGCGCGNGCCACCTTTCCGGCGATCCGCCCGGACCGAGACGGGCGCCCATTCAGGATCTCCAGCACCGTGACCCCGAAGCGGTCCGGGAGGTTCAGATCCTTCAGCGCCCTGCCCTCTATGGGGCTCCCTTCCCGCACCTTTATCCGGAAGAGCTGTGGGTGGAGGGTCCAGCTTCCCGCCATCTCCTCCACCGAGGGGGTGTCCTTATCCTGGCCCGGGGAACCTGGCGCTGTCCTGTCCGGGAGGAGACGGACCCCCACCACTGCCATGAAGGCGATGCCCACCAGGAGGATTGGGAGGCCGATAGGAGTGAAGGCGAAGAAGCCGAACGGCTCCCGTCCCATACTCTCAAGCTGGGCGCTCACCACCAGATTCGGCGGGGTCCCGATGAGGGTGAGCATCCCCCCGAGGAGGGAAGCGACCGAGAGGGGGATGAGAAGCTTGGATGGGGACATGTCCCGGGCCCAGGCCAATCCCACCACCACCGGGAGCATGACGGCCACAGTTCCGGTGGAACTCATGAAGCCCGAGAGGAGGGCCACCAGGAGCATGATGACCACCAGGAGGCGGACCTCGCTGTCCCCGGCCAGCTTCTGGGGCCAACGCCCCATGGCCTGGGCCACCCCCGTCTGGAAGAGTCCGTCTCCCACCACGAAGAGGGCGGCGATCATGAGGACAACCGGGTCCGAGAACCCCGCTAGCGCCTCGGTGGGGGTGAGGATGCCGGTGAGGAGCAGCGCAAGAAGCGCCAGCAGAGCCACCACATCGAGCCTCAACCTCTCCGTCACGAAGAGGACGATGGTGGCAATGATGATCCCGTAGACCAGGAGGATCTCGGCGGTCATGGGCTCCGGAGGCGGTGGGTTCGGGGGTGTCTAGGGTAGAGCGGCGGCTTCCGCAATCGGGAAGGCTAGTGATCTGCCGGGGGATCCTTCAAGGCCTGTGACCTGTTCGTCGTTCGGGGCCCGCCCAAAGCCGGGGATGTATTCATGGGTCGGGAGGCAGCCCGGGCTGTGACCCGTTCATCGGTCGGGGGCCGCCGAGGATCGCCCGCGTCGGTCCCTCACCCCGGACGCATCATCCTTGACGCCGGTGAAGGAGCCTCTTCTATTGCCAAGTCTTTCCCCAGGATGTTCCAGCGCCGCCCCCACCCTGTGACCCGGAGGTTCCTCCCGTGAGCCCTTCGCCCCGTTCGTCCGACGCGTCCGCCAAGCCTGCCCGGGAGCTGTGGGGCACTCGATGGGGGTTCGTCATGGCCGCCGTAGGAAGTGCGGTGGGCCTGGGGAACATGTGGAGATTCTCGTACATCGCGGCGGAGGGGGGCGGGGCAGCCTTCCTCTTCATGTACATCATCATGATCGCACTGCTGGGGATTCCCCTTATGCTGTGCGAACTCACAGTGGGGCGGAAGACGCAACTATCGCCCATCGGTGCGCTCCGGGGTCTCGGCGGACGGGCCTGGGTGCCGCTGGGGATGCTCTTTGTCCTCACCGGTTTCTTGATCCTCTCCTACTACTCGGTGATCGCCGGGTGGACCCTCCGCTTCGCCGCCGAGTCAATCACCGTGGGCTTCCCTGAGAATCCTGGGGCCCACTTCGGAGAGATCTCGGCGGGGCTGTCGGCGGTGGTGTGGCACCTGGCCTTCATGGCGCTCACGATCGGCATCGTCATGGTGGGTGTGCAGAAGGGGATCGAGCGGGCGGCACTCATCCTCATGCCCAGTCTCGTACTCATCGTTCTGGGGCTGGCCATCTGGGCCGCCTTCCTGGACGGGGCAGGGGAGGGGTACGCCTTCTACCTGCTTCCGGATATGGGACAGCTCATGGATCCTACCGTGATCCGGCAGGCCACCGCCCAGGCCTTCTTCTCCCTCTCCCTGGGCATGGGGGCCATGCTCACCTTCGCCTCCTACCTTTCCAAGGATACGGACCTGAATCAGGAGGCGGTGACCATCTCTTTCGCCGACTTCGGTGTGGCGTTTCTGGCGGGATTGGTGGTCTTCCCCGTGGTCTTCGCGTTGGGGCTTCAGGGTGACGTCTCAGCAAGCACCGTGGGGGCGCTCTTCATCTCCCTCCCCGGCGCCTTCGCCGATATGGGTGGGATCGGGCGGCTGGTGGGTTTCCTCTTCTTTCTGGCCCTTTCGGTGGGAGCCGTCACTTCCGCCATCTCACTGCTGGAGGTGGTGACCTCGTCCATCATCGATGAGACCGGGATGGGACGCCGGAATGCCGCGATCGGGATGGGGATCCTCATCGCCCTGTTCGGTCTCCTGTCGGCCTTCAACACCGATGTGCTGGGGCTGGTGGACGCCATCGCCGGAGACCTCTTCCTGGTCATCGGCGCCCTGGCCATGTCCATCTTCGTGGGGTGGGCCATGAAGGCCGATCCGGTAGAAGAGCTTCGTCGAGGCGCTGGGAAGCGGTTCTACTCCCTGATTCCCTTCGTAGTGGTCCTAATCCGCTTCGTCCTTCCGCCCGTCATCGCCGTGATCCTCTTCTTCGCCCTCCAGGATACGTGGGGAGCCATCACCGGGTTCTTTGCGGGCTAACGCCCAGGCCAGGAAACGCCTAGGCCAGGTAACACCCAAGGCAGAGAACACCCAAGGCAGGTAACGCCCAAGGCAGGTAACGCCCAAGGCAGGTAACGCCCAAGGAAGGAAGCACCCAGGGGAAGGAAGGATTCCGATTCCCCAGAACCGGCGTGTCTCCAACCCAAAAAAACAGAATCCAGATTCGGTTTTTGGGGGGCGAAGAGCGCTTCGTGGGCCTGACCAGCTTGCTGGACCCAGGCGACTTCTTGAGCCGGAGCGGCCTCTGGGTTTGAGCAGCCGCTAGATCTGAGCCGCTTGAGCCGGAGCGAGTGACTCGACCGGAGCGATCCGGGAGCACCCGCTCCCGGAGGCTCCGCCGAGCGTCTCCTCCCCCCCATCCCCTATTCCCACATACCCCTGGTGCCCCCCTACCCTCTTGTTCGTGGGCGCTGTTGGGGGGGCGACCGCAGACGCCGTGACCCGAACCGCCACGTCTGCCTCACCAACCGCATCCACCCACAAGACGGTAGGGGGGTCTTCAAGGGGTGGAAGGGGTGAGGGCTGGGGTCTCGGGCAGTCGGCAAATCGCGCTCTGGTGGCTGGCGAGTTTCGCTGCGGCGGCTGGCGGGTCTCGCTCTGGTGGTTCGTCGATCTCACTGCGGCGGCGGGTGGGTCTCGCTCTCTGGAGGTTCCTAGGGCTCGCTGCGGCGGTTGGCGGGGCTCGCTTCTCTGGCAGGGGCCGATTCGGCTATGGAAGCGCCCCCATGTTGGGGCGACTCTCCGGCATGT
>SL_5KL_010_SEDDRAFT_10001287_pt1 | contig 15262 bp, 12 predicted proteins | sample SodLakKL_010_SED_FD_9118 | JGI IMG/M metagenome (IMG submission 9118)
TCGGGATTGCTGCGGCCGAACTTAACATCATCTTTCATCAAGATTTCAACCCAATTATCAACGCTTATCCTGTCTGCATATCTTGATTTTTTTGTGTAAACGATGGCCATCTCATTTGTTGCGAAAGGAATATACCAGCTTGCATGGTCTGGAATAAGCATGTTTTCAATAACCATATAATCGGCCGACATAAAAACATCAGCAGGGGTTTCAAGATTTGCAACCCTGCGGGCTCCTGCCTTGCTACCAAAGGCTTCAGAGAGCACCCTGACCCCGGGATTCTCTTTCTCAAAAGCCCCGGATATCTCATGCACAGGTAAAGTCAAACTGCCCGCATGAATAACATGCAATGTCTGATGCTCTGCTCTTTCTTTTCGCTCAGTTTGGCATGACAGGAATAATAAAAACGGAACTACGGAGTAAATAAGAATTTTTTTCATTACTAAGATTTTTTTGCAAAGTTATTGTTAATTTCTATAATTAGAGACCATCTATTTGGCTAACAAAAATTTAAAGATACACCAATACAATACCGGGCTGATTGGAGTTTTGAAAATTGGGATTTATTTGTTCACATTTTTTTAATTTAATAGATGTTCACGAGCTCGCTGCGCTCGGTTGAATTTTGATTATTGATTTTTGTTATTTATAATTTGTTATTTTATTTTCGTTTTTATTCAATTATAGATAAATATCCGTCTTTATTGACAAACACATTGACGTCATTTTAAAATAAAGGCCCTGCAAACATGTTGCAAAGCCTTTCCTTGTTTTAAAAATCAGTAAAGACATGAACATCATTATATTAAAACAAGTATTTTAATTCAAAAGTTATCATTCTTCCCGGAGCTATCAAGTTTCTTGAATCTACAAAGTCCTCATCCAACAGATTATGTATCTTTATTGAAGCATTTATACCTCCATAAATTTCTCTCCATAAATGCAGGTCAAGATAATTGAAGGATTCAAGTTTATTTTCCTCCGAATTAACCTCATCAAGATATTGTTCGCCTTTATGGCTAAAGGATAATTGTGCATTCACAAACTTGTTTCTCCAAATAATTGCAGTATTAAAAATATCCTTGGGTTGATAAGCAAGCTGTTTTCCAACAAGGTCTTCATCTTCATCAGCATCAAACACTCTGAATTCTTTAATCCTGGGATCTGTGTAGCTAAATGCAGCTCTCCAGTTTAAACCTTCTATGATTGAGAGGTTCACTCCTAATTCAACTCCAAATATTTCAACTGTTCCTATATTGTCTTTTATTCTGATCGGACGCATACGATTGTTCATAATCAAAGAGTCACCTGTAGCGATGTAGGCATGATAATCCGTTCCTATTGAATAAAAAACGGTTGGCGAAACAGTAAGCCTGTTTCCAAAAATAATATCACCACCCAGTTCAATATTATCAAGGTATTCAGGTTTGAGCTCAGGGTTGGCAAGTTTCATGCCTCCTGATATTCTGCCTGTTCTGCACATATCGTCAAGCACAGGTGGCCTGAAGCCGCGGCTGTAGCCCGCATAAATCCTGTATGAGTCATCTGCTTTATACTGAAGTGAAAGCCGAGGGCTGAATGCATCAAATGTTGCATCATCAAGGTCTCCATGAAAAGCCTGGAGAAAATCAGTTTCATTGGTTGGGTCATTCACTAAAAAAACACCATCATATAATTTTGTGTAATCGAATCTGATTCCTGCAAGAATACTCCAGGGTGTGTTTCCTATACTTATCTCATCCTGCAAATATAAACCAACCTGATTCATTTTACCAAGATTCAGAACTTTGTCGGTGGAGGTAATATACACATCAGCACCATCAACAGCGCCATGCCTGAAATCAATACCTGTTGTTATGAAGTGGTTTTTCAATGGAATTGTGAACGAAGATAACAAGCCCAGGTCATCACGGATTGATTCAACATCCCACCTGGTTATCCTGTCATTTCTCAGGTTTTCACGAATTCTTTGATAATTTTCACTTTGTCCGTATAATGTAATATTCAGCTGTTTGTTATTAGCCAACTCCCCACGGTAATTTAATCTTCCATTCATTCCGGAGTATCTGTTGTAAGCTCCTTCTTCAGATGCAAATTCATCATTTTCGAAGCCATACCCTGTAAAATTGGCACCGGTGCCACGCTTGCCATCATAGTAACCACCAGATACTTCTATCATATGATTTGGGTTTATGAAGTAGCCGGCTCTTGCACTAACCTGGTATTCATCAAGAAACGACTCAATAGTGTAATCATCTATATCAATGGCAGGAGTTGTAATGAAGCCGTCACTGATACGATATCTGCCGTTTATACCCCAGAAAAGATCTCCCCGGCGGCCAGAGATTCCCGCTTGTGTGTTGTAGGTATCAAAAGTACCTAAGACTGGCTTAAATATCCCTCAACCGGCCTTTGCGGAGTAGGAGTAATAAAGTTTATAACGCCACCCATGGCATTTCCTCCATGGATTGAAGAGCCCGGCCCTTTTAGAACTTCAATTTGCTCTATATCTTCAGGATTTATTGCATTCCAGTTAACACTACCACCATCAGTCTTGTTTACCGGTACACCATCTATCATTACCAAAGTGCGCCCTGCCTCACCACCCATGCCACGCAAAGACACATGTGAAGCACTTATGAATGCCGAAGCACGGCTTACCGTAATGCCCGGTATACTCCACAAATACTCGTCAGCCGACAAAGCAGGTATTTCCTCAACACCTTCCTTGTCCAAAACACTAATTCTTACAGGCACATCATAAATGTCACGCTTGGAACGTGTTGCGGTTACCACAAACGTGCCAAGCTCAGTATAAGTGGGCTTTAACCCAATTTGAAGAAATGGCTCTTCATCAGTATACAAGACAGTTTTGGAGTCATATCCAACAAAACTTACCTTTATCTCTACATTTTCTACAGATGGAACTTCTATTTGAAAGTTGCCATTTTCATCGGTTGTAGTAGCAATATTGGTGTTTTTTACCTTGATAGTTGCACCTTTAAGCTCACCATCTGTTTCAGAGTCAAACACTTTACCCCTAACAACCTCCTGGCATACAAGTGTAGTTGTTGACAGTAAAAACAAAAAAGAAAATAACAGATGTTTCATTTTAACCTCCTTTTTAAAATTTGCAGTTTTTAAACTTTATCGAGATGCGCATATCGCATGTCGGTTTGTGTAAAAAAACACCGCTTAAACTTCTATTCTTTTTGTAATACAAAAAATGTATAATGATTAATCAGCGATGTTATTAATTTTGGAGTTGCAATATTAGCATATCGCAATGAAATAAAAAAATTTTTAATCAATTATTTTATTCAATTCTTCAATCATTTTATCAAAATGTTGCTGAATATCAGGTTCTACATCGCTATATAATTTATCAAAAAAGTTGACAAACATTTCTCCTTTAGCTGTAAGCACAGTCTGCCCACCTTTTTCACCGCCTCTTGTTTTCTCTATCAGCCTAAAACCCAATCTTTTTTCAATCGTTTTAAGTTTTTCCCATGTTTTTCTGTATGCAAAACCTGATTCCTCAACCGCTGCTTTTAATGATCCTGTTTGCCTGATTGCTTTCAATAATTTCCATTTTCCTTCGCCCAAAATATTAACGCCCTCATCTGTTTCAATCCAGAACTTGAAATTTAATCTTAAATGAGAATTTTTTTTCGACATTTTGAAGATTTTTATGCCTACAATAATAAGAAAAAACTATCACTTTTATGCATTTATTTTTACTTTTACGATTTGTAAATAATGCATGTCGAAAACTCAAAAAACAATTTACTATGAACAGAAATATGATAAAACTAAGCTTACCACTATTGTTATCTTTAATAATTACATCATGCAATTACCTGCCTGAATCATGGATTGATGCCATTAGCGGTGCAACTTATATAATTACTCTTGATGCTAATAGTTTGTACCATCAAACTGATGAAATTAGTCTTGAAAAAGGTGAGTTGGAAATAGCCGGAGAAGTTGAAGGTGCCGGCAAAGTCAATTTCCGTAATTATTTTAAACGTGAAGTTTATATTAAGAAATCAACCTATAATAAAGAAGAAGGTGTTAAGTTTGTTGGGGCTTACAGGTATAGAGGATATTCTCTGTTTGACTTACTTCATAATTTTGTTATGGATAAAAAAAACCATAAGGAGTTTGGCCCTATTACTGATGTTTATATTGTTGTAGAGAATGATAAAGGAGAAAGTGTTGTATTTAGTTGGTCCGAGATATTTCATGTTAAAAACCCCGGACAGGTTTTGATTGCAACTGAAGTGGCTCCTATAGAGCCTTATGGTGTAGAGGTTGATTATCCGATGGGAGATAAATGGAAACTGGTTGCGGGAAATGACATGTTTGCTAACCGTGAACTGGAAAATCCTGTAAAAATTACTGTTTATTCATTTGATGAAAAAGAATATCCTATAGATAAAGATCTGGAGCCTTTATACAGTGATGAAATTAGCATTGTTTTTGAAAATAAAGATGAAGATTTTACTATTTCCCCGATAAAACGGGATAATGATACTAACATAACTTATAGTTCAACCTTTTATGGCATGCGTATGGGATATCGTCCTAAAACCGAATTTACACCTCCTTGTTTGCATTCAAAGCTTGAGAAACATATAGATAGATATGATCCCGAAATGTGCAGGCATGGCCTGGTTTGTTTTGTTAGTATTGACGGGTACCGGGCTATCTATAGTTACAGTGAATTATTTAACAGAACAGACCAGATAAGACCTATTCTTGCTATACCAGATGAGGGTGAAGGTGGCTATTACAGGAATTACCATCCTATGGATTTTTATGCCGATCGTTCAGTAAAAGCTTTGGCTGAGATATATTTCTTTAAATTATTATAATTTTACAAACCATTAACATCAAAACAATCATACTTCAACTTTAATGTTCAGAAACTGGAAAATAAAAATACTTTTTATAGCGCTTGGGGGCTTTATAGTATTGTTCATAGTAGCACCAATAATCGGGGTGTATTTAAAGACTTCATTTGAAGATTACGGTTTTACGATTGCGGATGAGCAGGTTCGCCGCAGTATTGGACTGACTCTTTATGCTTCGATGGTTGGAACTGTTTTGTTTGGAATAGGTGCCATACCTTTGGCTTACATTCTGGCACGAAAGAGTTTTCCGTTAAAAGGTATTGTTAACGGTATTATAGATTTGCCGGTAATTATCCCTCATTCGGCTGCCGGTATTGCTTTGCTTGGAGTGATTTCACGCAACACCCTTGTCGGACAGGCAGGCGAATCGGTTGGAATAAGCTTTGTTGGCGGTATTGCTGGCATTGTTGTGGCTATGGCGTTTGTCAGCATTCCTTTTTTGATCAATGCTGCCCGTGATGGGTTTGCTTCAGTACCCGAAAGGCTTGAAAAAGCAGCTCTTAACCTCGGTGCTTCGCCACTGAAGGTCTTTTTTACAATTTCACTGCCACTGGCTAAAAAACATATTATTACCGGATTAACCATGATGTGGGCACGCGGCTTGAGCGAATTCGGCGCAGTGATCATCATTGCATACCACCCGATGGTAACTCCGGTGCTTATCTGGGAACGTTTTGCATCATACGGGCTGCAATTCGCAAGGCCTATTGCCGCTGTTTATATGGCAGTATGTTTGATTATTTTTGTTGCTATGCGACTATTAACACGTAATACTTATAATGCTAAGACTCGATAACATATCAGTAAACCTTGGCGAATTTTCGCTAAAAGACATCAACCTCCGGGTATCCGAAGGCTCTTATCTTACCATATTGGGCTTGTCGGGTGCCGGCAAAACAGTACTGCTTGAAATAATTGCCGGTTTGCTGAAACCTGACAGTGGCGATGTGTGGATCAATGAAACAAATATTACTCAAATGCCCGTTCAGAAACGAAAGATCGGGCTTGTTTACCAGGATCTTTGCCTGTTCCCTCACAAAAACGTAAAATCCAACATTGCATACGCCCTTAAAAACAGGAAAATGAACCGTGGTGAGATAAATAAACGCATAGATGAACTTTTAGAACAAACCGGCATATCACATCTGAAAAATCGCTACCCCGACTCTCTTTCAGGGGGTGAAGCACAACGCGTGGCACTTGCCAGGACACTGGCATCAAATCCTGAGATACTTTTACTTGACGAACCCCTTGCCAGCCTCGATGTTAAACTGAAAGCCGAATTGCGCAGCCTGCTGAGAAAAATTAATGAAACTGGAAAAACAGTACTACATGTTACCCATGATTATACCGAAGCAGTGACACTAAGTTCTCAAATTGCCGTAATAGAAAACGGCAACCTCATGCAAACAGGTACACCGGAAGAAATTTTCCGTAACCCCAAATCAGAATTTGTCGCAAGGCTGTCAGGGTATAAAAACCTGTTCCCATGTAAAATTGATGAAACAACCAATGAGGACATTAAAAAAGCCGTTTTAAAAAACAATGTAGAAATATTTTTTACAGGCAACTCACATGTTAAAGGCCAGGGGTTTATTGTTGTTCCATCTGAAGATATAATCATTTCTGAAAAAGAAATAAGCTCTTCAGCTCTTAACCATTTCAAAGGCATACTGAAAAAGTCCATTATTCATGGAAACTCAATTGATTTAATAATTGATGCCGGGATTGATTTTTCAGTAACCATTACACACAAATCTCAAAAAGATTTGGACTTAAAACCCGGCAAAGAGGTATGGCTTAGCTTTAAAGCCTCTGCTATTAAGTTCATCAAAAAATAAACAATTATTTTTCTGAACCTCTGCTATTCATCTCATAATTTAGCAATATCAGCATATTAAAAATTACTTATTATTAAATTCCTCCTAATTCATTAATCTGCTGTAAAAAGTAAATAATATTCTTTATCACTTAATATAGTTATTAAGCAAAGATTTGCAAAAATATTTCTCCTGTCTTCCGGATGGGACACCCATTTTTCAAAGTGTAAATTAATAACTAATTGATTATATGATAATTGTATTGCAAAAATTAATTTTACAATTTTAGCGCCGGTAATTTACATAAGCACCCTGGTGACGTGTTGACCAATAATCAATTCCCAGTTTTTTACACTCTTCAACCCACCGGTTTGCCCTCCAAAAAGAATTAGATGAATCGATAATGAGTTTTTTGAAATCATATTTTTTTTTCAAATCAATTATTTCTAACCAGGGATTTTTTGTTAAAACCAAATAGTCAACCTCTATTGGTAGAAGGTTGTCTTGTTTATCAAAATGATCTGAATCTGTCAATATTTTTATTTTCAAATCATTAAACAAATAATAATCACCGGTTTTAAAAAGATATGGTTTTAAAAAAGTTGTATCATTACCAATTACAATATTATTAACTTCATCAATACCATTTTTAATACGGTTTGGAACTATATTATAATCAATATCACGGCTCCTTTGCATTAGCAAATCACCGGAAATAACTGAGCTAGATTCTCGGCCTGAAATAAAATCAACTGCAGTATTATTATTAATACTATATACTATAAAAATATTTTGCCTTTGTTGTTTGATATTTTTAACTGAAAAGGAAGCTAATATTATCAAAACTGATATTAGAGCTATTTTTAGGAAAAATTTGGATTTTAATATTAAAAACCCGGCAAATGCTATAATTATAAAAAGCAAAATAAATGTTTCTTCAATATTAATATATACATTTTGGATGTTTGAATAGGGTAATGATTCAATAAATTGAACACTTTTATGCATACAAAAAACGAAAAAAGAAATAATCTTGCCCAAAAGACCGGCGAGAAAACCTATTGAAGAAACTACCAAAAAAATTAACGATGAATAAATTATAACATAGGCTAATGGTATAACAGCTAAATTAGTCAGTATAAAATAATTTGAAAAAAGATTAAAATAGTAAATAACTAATGGTGCTACAGCTATTTGTGCAGCTATAGACACAGTAACAATACTCCAGGCTTTATCCAGAATTAAATTTTTTATAAATAAGAGTTTATATAAATGTGGTTGCAAAGTCACAATACTTATTACAGCCAAATAAGAAAGCTGAAATCCTATTTTAGTTATTATATAGGGGTCAATTATGATCAACAAAAAAGCTGAAGCTGCAAGAACATTATAAATGTTTGTATAACGGTTAAAACTTCTTGCTACAGCAACAAAAGAAAACATTGTTGATGCTCTCAGAACCGAAGGTGAAAAGCCGGTCAGGGTAGCATAAAACCAAATTAACAAAATAATAATTATAGATTTATATATTTTCCCGTTTTTAAATTTATTTAAAAAAAAGAGTATACTATTAATTATAAGATATATTATTCCTACATGCAGGCCTGATACACACAATATATGCATGGCTCCTGCACCCGAAAATTGTTGATACAATTCATCATCCACATACTCACGATAACCCAGCAGCAAAGCTGAGAGAACGGCAAATTCGCGATCATGAACATGGTAATTTTTTAATTTATCCATTGCCTTGTTGCGAAGTGACAATGCATATGATAATAAAAAGTTGCCGCCATCAGATTTTATTACAATATAATTGCCGGTTGGCCTGTATCCTTGATAATAAATATTATTATATGCAAGGTGTCTTTTGTAATTAAACTGATAAGGATTTTGCGGAGGGTTCACCTCCCGGAAATGATTATTTGTTATTATTATATCACCATATTCCAAAGTTGATGCCAAACTGTCTTTCTCAACATATAGCATAACCTTTCCCCTGACTTTGTAAACAATACTGTCAGTAATTACTTTTTTTACCCGGCCAACTATCCTAAAAGAATTTTCCCTCTCAGAAACCGGCTCTATGATTATTAATTTGACATGACCCTTTTTATCTATATAATTACTAAAATGACCGGTTTTTTTTAAATCATTGTTGTTTACGGTCAAAGTATTTCCTGCTAAAAAGAAAAAAAGAAAAAAAAAGAAGCCATACACCCATCGTTTGCCATAATTATCTGTTAGTATTTTGTTTAGCAAGGCAAGAAAAACAAAAATAACTGCAATCGATAGTAAAAATTGTTTTGTTGATATACCTTTATCAAAAGCCAGTACTGTTATTATGCCGGCAAGGAAAGGCACAAGAATCCTGACAAGCGGTATATGATTAATGGTGAGCATAAGAAATATTATTGGCTAACTATTGGAGTTTACTAAATTAATATAAAAACATTAAAAAACAAGTATTAAAAAGCAGTTTTTTTATACTTATCAATTATATTTTTATCTGTAATTTGCAGCGCTGTCAGATTAAATATTAAGATATGGCAAAACTTTGGCAAGAAAATGCGTAAAGCATCAGAGGATTAAAAGATTTATAGTCAGTGTTTTATATAGTTGATAAAGAATGTAGCGTTGCGGGATATCAGAGAAGGAAAGAGTTTTATTATTGAGCAACTTTTAAAAGTCAATCAAGAATATAATTATAATCTATTTACGTCATATTGTTTCACATTATTTTATTCTGAAGATATTTTTCAATCATTAATATTTAAGTCGGCATTTTTATAATAAAATCTAATAATAGAATCTCTGCTAATGCCTTTTTCGGCCATTCTCATTGCTCCTTCCTGGCATAAACCGACGCCATGTCCATACCCTCTGCCTGTGAGATGTAAACTATCACCTTTGGGTTCAATATTAAAAAAAGTAGAGCGTAACATGAAGTCATTTCTGAATTGTCCAAGATGAATTATTTTATAGGGATCAAGGTAGATTTGTCTTTGTTTTTGTTCGAAGTTGTATAATTCTTCAGCAATAGAATCGCTATAATTTGATCCGAGTTTATTTTGCAAGTATTTTGTGAATTCTTTTTTTGGAATAGATTTTTCCCAATCTGCACCCGGCTTTTCGATGCAAAATGAATCTTTAATTGACTTCAGGTATGAAGAAGAGTTTTGCCATAAATATTCGGAATTAATTGTATACCCTCCGCAGTTAGCATGAAAAACACTATTAATTGGTGTTCCTTGTTTGTCAACAATAATATCTCCTCTTGTATACTCAGTTGAAAAAATTATTTCAGGATATATTGATTTGCTGTAATATGCCTGGCAATGTACTTGGTCACAAAGATGATAGCCTTCATTTTTATGCCGTTCAAGGTTTTTTATTGTATAGGTGCGGCTAACTGTAGCCTGGAGTTTATAATACTCAGGGTGCTTACCAAAGCCTGATTCTGACTGCACAACACCGGCAATATAATTTTCAAATGGAACAAGATTAATAATATTAAGTTTTGAAGAATTGTTTTTAGCTATAATATCACCATCATACATACGATAATTTATGCTATCATCCAAAGGATTTATAAGAAAGGTATTTTTAAATGATTTCCCGTAAAAATATATTTTATCGCTTATTTTTAAGGTATCATTATTGCTTTTAATTTTCAGGCCATTTTTTGCATTTTTAACAATCACATAATCATGGGTTTTGACTTCTTTAATTAAATTACCACAACCATCCTCAATATGATATTCTCCTTTTATGGCTGAGAAATTAAATCCATTAATTTCATAGCCACTATACAACCCGATGCGCAAAGTTTCCGGATATGATTGCTCAGGCTCTTGAGAAAAAAACAAAAAGCTTGCAATAACAACAACTAGAAATTTAATCATTTTTCTATCAGATAATTATAAATGATGCGTGATGCATTTTTTGATGCTCCGGTTCCGCCAAGCTTAATTTTCAAATCATCATAACCTTTGATAATATTATTTCGGTACTCCGAATCATTTAATAATTTGTTAATTTCTTTTTTTAAACGTTCGGGATTAAAGTTTTTTTGAATAAGTTCTTTAACAATAACTTCATCCATAACCAGGTTAACCAATGATATGTATTTGACTTTAACCAGTTTTCGGGCAATTTGATATGATATATTTCCTGCTTTATAACAAACAACCTGGGGTGTTTTAAATAATGCTGTTTCCAGTGTAGCGGTTCCGCTGGCAACAATAGCAACCGATGCACTTTGCAGGAGTTGATAAGTTTGGTCATATACAATAGCTACATTTGATTTTTTTGTAAATTGTTCATAAAAGGCAGGTTGGTAAGACGATATTCCAGCAATTAAAAACTGATATTCAGGAAAAAAAGTAACAACCTGCAGCATTATTTGGAGCATTTTGGAAATCTCTTGTTTTCTGCTTCCGGGCAATACTGCAATTACCGGCTTGCTGGGTAGATGGTTCTTAGATAAAAAATTTTCAGTTGTTGAAAATTGTTTTTTTTCATTTTCGATAACATCAATCAGAGGGTGCCCGGTAAACTCAACTTCAAAATCAAACTTTTCATAAAAGGTTTTTTCGAAAGGTAAAATAACAAGCATTTTATCAACATAACGCTTAATTTTTTTTATTCTTGATTGCTTCCATGCCCATATTTGGGGTGAAATATAATAAATTACTTTTATATTATTTCTCTTGACAAATTCAGCAATTCGTAAATTAAACCCGGGGTAATCTATTAATATTACCGCATCAGGGTTCCATTTAAGTATATCGTTTTTACACAATCTGATGCTTTTAAATATTTTGTGTAAATTGACCAATACTTCCCAAAATCCCATATAAGAAAGCTCATTAACATGCTTAATAAGCTTTCCGCCTTGAGATTTCATCTTATCACCTCCCCAGTATCTAAAAGAAGCCTCCTTATCAAATTCTTTCAGGTATTTCATGAGATTTGAGCCATGAAGATCTCCTGACGCCTCCCCTGCTATGATGTAATACTTCATGGTATTTTATTTATTTTTATTATACCTAAACCGGTTATTAATATATTTGATGAGCATAAAAATACCATTTTTATTATTTTACCATCAAATATTTATAAAAAAAAGTATCGCATAAGCTATGGTCATAATTAATATTCCCCTGCCCGTTTTGTCGTATTTAAGATTAACCATATAATATCTAAAGACAATCATATTAAAAAACATAGATATTAATGGGATATTTTTTGTTTTCAAAAGAATGTCTTTTTGGTAAGGTGTACCAAAAAATTTAAACCCCAGGTACAAAAGCCCCAATATAATAGCCGGCACTATAATTCCTATAAATATACCAAAAAACCAATTATCTTTTTTAACCATTAAAATTCCAATTTTGTATTTCTGGTATAACGCTATGTGCTGTAAAGTCGAATTGAACGGGAACTACAGAAATATAATTATTTTTTAGCGCCCATTCATCTGTTTCATTGCTATTCTCGTGTAATGCAAACTTACCTGTAAGCCAGTAATAATCTTTGCCACTGGGATCTTTTCTGTGATCAAAGCTTTCCTCCCAATTAGCACGGGCTTGCCTGCATACTTTTATGCCTTTAAGTTCATTTTCTTTAACTGCAGGAATATTAACATTAAGACAAATTCCTTTTGGCAAGCCATTTTTAAGAACATTTTTTGCAATAGAAACAATAAATTTTTTTGCAGGCTTAAAGTTTGCGTCAAAGCTAAAGTCCAAAAGAGAAAACCCTATAGAGGGTATAGTTTCCATTGCACCTTCTATGGCTGCTGACATAGTTCCGGAGTATATTACATTAATTGAAGAATTAGAACCATGATTTATACCTGATACCAACAAGTCAGGTTTTCTTTTCAAAATTTTATTTACAGCAAGCTTCACGCAATCAACGGGGGTACCGCTACAACTAAATTCTTGTGGATACTCTTCTTTTGATATTTTTTCAAGCCGCAAAGGATTACTAATTGTCACAGCGTGCCCCATACCACTTTGAGGTTTATTTGGAGCTACAACCACGACTTCTCCCAGAGGTATCATAAATTCAATAAGATTTCTAATTCCGGGAGCCATAACCCCATCGTCATTTGTAACTAATATAACTGGTTTTGTCATCTGCTATACTTTCTTTGATTTATAAGTATAATTATTTTTCCTTTTTTAATCTTATCCTTGCATCAACAGCTATAACCTGATTCATATTTCCCATTAGTGGATTAAGATCCATCTCATATATTTCCGGTGCTGCTTCTATCAGTGCTGATAAATTAACCAGTGTTTCAGCAAAAAGAGTTTTATTAATACCCTCCTGCCCTCTAACTCCTTCAATAATGGCATAGCTTTTCAATTCATTTATCATATTTATTGCCTCATCATGATCTATAGGAGCAAGCCCCATACTAACATCTTTCAAAACTTCAATAAATATACCGCCAATACCACAGAGTATCATATGCCCAAAATTTTCTTCATATTTAGCGCCGGCAAAAATTTCTCTGCCGGAAAGCATAGGTTGAATTAATACTGAAGTGGTATCTTTAATTTCAATTAATCTATTAAACTCTTTTTTCACAGATTCAATAGTTTTGATATTTAGGGCCACCCCGCCAACGTCGGATTTATGCACCGGGCCTACGACCTTCATAACAACGGGCAACCCTAGTTTTTCGGCTGCTTTAACAGCATCTTCGGTGGTTTTTGCAACTGCTTCTCCGGCTCTTGAAATACCGGAAGCATCGAGCAATTGCTGAACTTTTTCGGGTTCAAGATAGCCATCATTTGAATTATCAACAATTTCACGAATTGTTGCAACATCTGTTTTGGGCCTGTCAAATGATTCTTTAAAGGGGCATGGAGCATTATATACACGGCTTATGGCATTTCCCAGGGTTACTTCGTCAGGAAAATTGATCCTGCCCTTTGAGATAAAATCATCAACTTCTGCTTTTGCTGTCAGCACTGATGGTAAAACCGGGAAAATTGGTTTGCTGCTTTCTTTCATTTTCTTATCCAAAACATCATATACATCATATACCGGGAAAAGACCGGGTGTACCAAATATAACAATCATTCCATCAATGTTTTGGAATTTTTTATCAACATAATCTATTATTATTCCAAGTTGTTCGGCTGTTCCGGTAGCCAAAAAATCTATCGGATTATTTACTGAGGAACCCGGGAATAGGTGTGTCAATAGTTCTCTACTTTCGGGGGTATCAATATGTGGTATTTCCATACCACCTTTTGATAATTCGTCGGTAAGCATCACAGCAGGCCCGCCAGCATGAGAAATGATGGCTAAATTTTTACCTTCAAGCCCGGGATGCATAAATACTGATGCTATGCTTATAAGATCCTCACGGCCATAGCAACGCACAATTCCGGCTTTTTTAAAAAGTGAATCAACAGCAGCATCAGAAGTAGCCAAAGCCCCGGTATGCGAAGAGGCTGCACGTGAACCGGCATCTGAAGAGCCGGCTTTAACCGCAGCAATTTTACAACCTTTTCGTATCAACGATGCAGCATGTTTTAGCAGCATTTGTGGTTTGGATATGTTTTCAATGTAAAGAAGTTTTACTTTGGAACTACTCTTCTTATCAAATGACTCATCCATGTACTGAAGAACTTCTTCAACACCAATCTGAGCACTGTTGCCAACTGAAAAAACATTTGCAAATTTTAATCCGTTGGGTATGGCAGCTTCCATAATGAAACATGCTGTGGCACCGGAACCTGAAATAAAGTCGCAACCCTGTGGATCAAGCTTGGGTATTGGCAAAGTAAACACACTATGATGATTAGGAGTTATAACACCAGTACAATTAGGCCCTATAAGAGTTCCATTAACATTATTAACTGTTTCTACCAGTTGTTTTTCAAGCTGTTTACCATCCTCACTTTCCTCACTGAAACCCGCTGAAAGAACAATGAAAGCTCGTGTGTTTTTTTTATCTGCAAGAACTTTTACAATATCAACAACAAACCGGGCAGCAACAGCAATAACAGCCAGATCCACATCGGGCAGTTCTGATGGATCCTTAAAACTCTTAATACCTTGAACCTCATCTTCTTTAAGATTGGTGACATATATATCGCCTGAAAAATTTCCGTCAATTATGTTTTTCAAAACCTTACCTCCAGGCTTGGTAACGTCATTAGACCCACCCACAACCAATATACTTTTGGGATTTATTAATTTTTCTGTAATCATAAATTTAAAATTTTTAAGTGTTTTTGCTAAAGTATAAAATATCTGTCTTTTATAGCTTTGTAAAAATTAAAATTTCTTAATCAAATAATGTAATATGTTAAATTATTTTTTTACCATTAAAACTTTGCATTATCAATATTTAGATGTTTTTGTTAATCAATCCATTTAGCCTTTTATTATTTAACCTAAATTTCTAAATTGATTTTTTATTTCAAAAAAATTGATGTTGCAAACATATGTAAAGGGAAAAATTCGGAAATTTTACCCATTTTTCTTTGTCAA
>SL_5KL_010_SEDDRAFT_10001288_pt1 | contig 15260 bp, 11 predicted proteins | sample SodLakKL_010_SED_FD_9118 | JGI IMG/M metagenome (IMG submission 9118)
CGCGAAGACACCGGCCTCGACACCGACTACATCGTCGTCGAACTCGCCAACCGCCTGCTGGGCGACGACTGGCAGCAGGGCTTCGTGGCCAGGGCCCGCGCGGGGGGCATCGAGAAGGTACTCCTATAACCCCAACCCCAACCCCCCTGTAGGAGCGGCTTCCAGCCGCGATCAAACACAGACGCCACGCCTCCAATGCACGAAAAACCATCGCACAGAGCGCAGGACTTCCTCCTCCGGTGCCAGCCTAGGACTGAGTCCTCGATGAGCGCCTCAAGCGACGTGAAAAGGATACACCGGAATTGGAGCCCATCTCGCTTTGAGGGAGCCGCCATTCACGGTCTGGTATTCTTCAACGATGCGGAACGTCAACCGCAACAAACCCAGGGACCCTCAAATATTTACTTCCATGTTGCTCTTCCGCGAAACTCTACGCTTCGCTCACTGGACCGCCCGAATCCTCCGCCAGTTCGTTCGGGTGCGACCAGGGTCGACCCTCTTGGTCATTTTGAGCACTGCCATTGCGCGCATCACCAGAATCCTCGCTTTTTTTCTCCCCCTAAAGGTCATCCTGCTCGCCGGATCGCCCGGGGTGCCCCGCTACCTTCCATTCGTCCAACCGGACGGAAAGACAGAATGGATCATCGGGCTCACCATCGGCGCATTCGCCGCCTACGGGCTCACCCTTCTCTTGCAGTCCGCTACCGAGCGCTGGTCCCTCAACGCCGGGCGCGAAATCCTTCGCGGCGCCAACCAGATCAGCCTACATGGGCGCCAGGAGGAAGAGGCTCGGTCGGCTTTCTCGAGATTCTCCGGTGTCGTTGCAGGAGGGCTGTTTATCGCGCTCAGTGCGCTGCTGCTCTCCTGGCTCAACCCTGCACTGCTGGGGTTCATTAGCGTCAGCGTAGCCCTATTGTACTTGTTCACCGCCTGGTCCCTGCGCGGTGAGTGTGTGCCGCCTCCACGGATGAAGGCACGAATCCAGAATAACCCTAACGCCTACCTTGGCCTGTTCAGCACGCTGATCTTCTTCGGCGCGTTTCTCGTCATCCTCGCGCCATTCCTGCTGGATCGCGGCGGCAACATCCTAATCGCCTTGCTCAGCGTCCTACTCACTCAGCAGATACTGGGGAATCTTTCAACGATCGCCAAAACCGCTACAGCGCTTCTGGCTTCGCGCCCCCGCATCGATCCACTGATCTTCCCAAACGTACAATTGAAGCCCCGCGGGCCGAAGAGAGCGGCAGCCACTCTTCAGGTCGTTTTCGCAAAGGAGCGAAGGCAGCGGCAAAGCGTTGCAGCACTCGCCCAAGTCGAATCAATTAATGGCCATGTCGCCGTCTGCTGGGAAGATTCCACGTTTCGAAGCGCCAAGACACTTCACCTGATACAACACGAGAGTGCGGGTCAACCCGTTCGCCACTACCAGCAACAGATCTTTGCACCCAGTCAGTTCGATCAACTCGAGAACGAGACCGTTCTCTTCCACCATGTACCTCGTGAAAGGCTGAAGGCCCCAAGACGATACACGACCTTCGAAGACGCTGGGTTCCGCTGTCAGATCTGCGACTACGGCGACGCCATACGGGTTTCGAACGAGGAATTCTTGGCCGTGCGCGATCAACTGCTGCGTCACATCTTGTCGTACCGGCCCGGTAAGACCCTTATCCGAAGCTACCGGGGCTCCCGCGTCATGCTCCACCAGCGCCTTACGACCGAATTATGTAGCCGCCTGAACATCGGGATCGACACTACTGAGGAGGCCGAAATCCTGGAACGCTGGATGGAAGACCTCCCCGAGACCCGCCGGATCATCCAGAAACAGCCGCTGGTTCTCTATAATCCAGACCTGAACCGAAACACTGTGACCCGCGATGGTGAGGACTACCTGATCATGGCATGGGGGCGCTGGATGTTGGAACCTCTGGGAGTCGCGATGTTCCTGATGGGCCTGTACAGCAAGGGCCATGAGTTCCTGGAAACACTGCGCCCGCTGCGCACCGATTTTCGCAAGTGTACTTGGGACGGCGATCTCCGCATCGCAGGCCTCTGCGGGCAACTCGAGCAGCAGATCCTGCGCGAGCAGTACAAGGCCGCGCTGACCACGATGAAAGCCATCATGACCCACTACCCATCAATCGGCGAAAGCGTACCGTCAAGGCGAGCATCCTGCTAGGCCAAGCTTCGTAACGGACTTCAGCCGTATCCGTGATCGGGTAGACTGCAAGGATTCCGCAGATGGACGTTCGCACGAGAACAAACGCGGATGACGCCCCATGACCCGACGAGGCTTAGCCAGAACCTGCGAAAGAAGGTGCCAGCCGCCACGAATCGATTCTGTGCAACGCCGGCGCGGCCCCAAAACCAACTGGAGAACGTCACTAGGCGTTCACAAAGGACGAGAAGTCGTGAACCCGATCCATCCTCCCCACATGGGTCCTCCCAAGACAGGGACCTCGAGCCTAGAACAGGCTCTGAATGACGAGCGTTCAATGCTCGGCGCATCGGGCACCCTGTACGCGGCGAGCGCCGGGGAACGGCAGGTTTCTGCCCATGAAGAGCCATTCTACGAAATCAGCGGCGACCAACGAGGGCATGGCGAGTTCGATGCGCCTCTCGGTGGATGCTACGCAGTGCTGGCCGAGATCGACACGAGCGAAGGACGAAGCGGCATCATCAGTTCCGGAGGGTTCCAGTATTTCACCGACCACGTTTCCGTGCAGGTAGCGAACCGGGTCGGTCCCCGGAATAATTCGCTCTGGATCTCGACGGGCTTTCGTGAATGAGGCCCGTCTCCCACTCTCCAAGAGTAAAAGTTCGAGGGCTTCATCGACCTGGCCAACCTGGGGGGGGAGATGCCCTCGACGAAGAAAAGCGCCCATTCGCCGACCGCGTGGTCCGCGAAACGCTTAAAGCGGCGGCGCACAACGAAACATCGGTGCGCCTGACGGAGGCGAAGTCATGAATCGTATTGTCCTCCACATTGGCTCTACAAAGACCGGAACCTCCAGTCTGCAGCAGTTCCTCACACGCTATGCGAAGCCGCTCCTAGATCAACGCATCGTTTACCCCTCCGCAGGCCGCCGCGCGTCCGGCCAGATCGCGCACCACAACCTCTGCTATGAGAAGCATGAGGGCCATATCACGACCGGTGCCTTCAAGCCCCAGGTCGGGGTCTGGAAGGAGGCCCTCGAAGAGATCGACGCCGTACCCGAAGCTATTGGCGTGATCAGTTCGGAGGCGTTCATTAACTGCCGCCCTCACCACATCGCGAGGTTCCAGGACGAACTCCATGGGCGCGATGTGACAGTGGTCGCCTATGTCCGGCGGCAGGATCTCTGGATGCAGTCGGCTTGGAACCAGCAAGCTCGGTTCGGAAGATGCTCGCTGGATTTTCGGGACTTCCTCGCCACGACCAAAGCTCGTGGGCGCGGCGATTACTTCCGCCAGCTCTCAGCATGGGCCGAGTCGTTTGGATCGGACCACCTTATCGTGCAGAATTTCGATACTCTGCCGGCAACGGGCATCGTGCACGATTTCTGTGCTCGCATCCTGTCCGGTATACGCTTCGCCGCGAACGAGGACGACGACTTCCGTGGCAACACCAAGGCAGGTGTAAAACAGCTTGTCGCGGTTTCGACCGTTTTGAAGGACTGTCGCGCACAACTCGGTGCTCACTTCGACCTGCCCAGTAGCTCGGCCATTCGGATCGCTGAGTACTTCCGGAAACGCCCGGGTGAAGTGACCAATTATTCCGTGCTCTCTTTCGAGGATGCGCGCGACATCCAGCGATCGTTCAAGGAGTCGAATGATCGGCTTTCGCGCCTTTCCCACAGCTTCAGAGCCTCCGGTGGATTTCCACCTCCGAGGCCGGAGGAGTATGGAAATCCGCTCGACTTCCTTAGCATCGGCAACGAGATTTTCACACAAGAGGAGCATCGCTTCGTTCGGCGCATGACGCAGGAAATCGTTCGCGCAAATTAGAACCTACGGCTCTAAGGGCGTTGGCATCAACCGATGGAGTTGCTCTGGAAAGAAGCGCAGCTTCGTACGGCCTCGCGGCTAGCAAGAGGCCACTCCGGGGCGCGGGCAAGACCCCTGTCACTTCGGGGAGGGTTGCCATATACACTACGATTTTTTTCTTAGTAGTCCGTCTGTCTCCGCGACAGCGCTGCGGCCATGATTCGCAGGGCGAAGAGGAGCGAGTGGAGTATCCATCGGAGGCCATGCCGTCTGTTGGACGCCAGCCTTCGTTCAGGCGGCAACGGTGTGTTAGTGTCAACGTGTGTTTTGGCACCGACTGCCCGTGTAGATGGCTCATCGGTAAGAACAGGCGCAATGAGAAAGGGATGGATAATGCCACTCGACCAAGGCCAGGACGGTAACTCTTCCCCAGTGATCGATGAGGATTCCGAGGGGGGCCAGAAGAACAACCAAGCTAAGCAATCATCACCAGGAGAATCTCCCAAGATCTCTGCGCCTCCAAACAGGGGCCGACGGATAAGAATGCAGCTCAAAGCGCTGATCTCGTTGATCGCTAATCCCATCGGCACTCTCGATGCTGCCGTGCTACGCAAGCGGAACGAAACCCTCGCGGCTCAGGCGGAAATCCTGCGACGCCAGCGCGCGAGTCAGGTTGAAAGCGTCGATGCCGCCGTTCTGCGCAAGCGGAACGAAACCCTCGCAGCTCACGTGGAAACCCTGCGACGCCAGCGCGCGAGGCAGGCTGAACGCGTCGACGCTCTCTCTCAGCGCACTACCATCCTTCGCGAACGTATCGACGCACTGGGCGGACCTCAGGTCAGGAAAGATCTTGAGTTGGCAAGCGCCTACGCCAAGTTTGTACTGGGGATTGCCCACGGGAAGTCAGTCGCAGAATCCGCTGTCTCCGTGACGCGCGAATTGATGCGCGGCAAGGATCGGTTCGTCATTCGCGCGTTTGCGCACCGGTTGTCGACCGATCCTGCGGCTGCCGCCGCTGGTATCCTGTGTACCGCCATCCATGCTCATGCCGACGGCTTCTACGATTTCACGCGGTCGCTTCTGGTTCAAATCGAACAGGATGCCTGTCTCGACTTCGCTCCCAAGGAATACGTCGATAGCTGGTTGCGGGAGGACGATGCGGCGGCAGTCCGGTTCATCCGGAGTCTGGCCGGTGCACGTTTCGGACGTCTGCCACCCGCCAACTGGTTCGCCATTGCCAAAGCATTGGCCGCGCACCGCCACCTTTCTACCGCTTGGGTGATTTTGCGCTCTCTTGAAGAGGTGCGCCAAGCGGATCAGCTGAATCTCACTCCTGAGGACACAACCTCCTACAGGTGGATGTACGCGCAACTGAAGGCATGCATTGCGGCGACCGAACCAGATGCTGAGGAACCAGGCGTCGCGACGATCGGCATCACCGGCTATAAGATGCTCGACTATCACCGGACATCGTCCAATATCGGAGACTACGTGCAGACGTTGGCGTTTCTATCGAACTTGGCTCGCTTCAAAAATATCGATTTCGGCGGCGCCAGTGAGCTAGGTGACTTCATCAATGGGCTCCGTGACCGCGTAGCGCTCGACCGCCGGCTGACCCATGTGACGGGGCGGGCGTGCGTGCAGGAAGTCGATCGTGACTTTGCCTCTGGCCGCCGCTATCGCACACCGACTTGGATGGTCACTTTCGGCTGGTTCATGCATCCGAACTTCAAACAGTACTTCGATTTTCCCTTCCCGGAGTCGATCCGACCAATCTTCATCTCGATGCATGTGAACAATCGGAACCTGCTGACTGAGGAGGCCGTCGCTTACCTGAAGAAATACGGGCCTGTGGGTTGCCGCGATTGGACCACCGTTTACCTTATGCGCGAACACGGCGTGAAGGCGTTTTTCTCAGGTTGCATCACCTCCACAGTGGGACAGATTTTCCAGCCAGCAGATCACGCGCAAAAAACTGCTGAGTTGGCCCTGATTGATTACAAGCCGAAACCCGACGAGTTCGGGGGCATCGAAACCGTCAGTTTCACTCAGGCGGCAACGACGGTCCGGGAGACCGGGATGGTCCACAATCTCAAGAAAGCGGCAGATCTGCTTGAGCAGTATCGCACCTTCAAGCAGATCGCGACCTCTCGCCTGCACTGTTACTTGCCCTGCCGGTCGCTAGGCCTGGAGGTCATCTTCAACCCCCGCAACCGCGCCGACGTTCGTTTCGAGGGGTTGATCGACCTGGATACCGATGGCCTGGCGCGGATGCGGCACGGCATCGAGAGCAAGATCGCTGCGGTCCTAGAGGCCATCCTGTCCGGCAATTCCGAGGGACATGTCTACGCTCTGTGGCGCGAGATTTGCGCGCAGGCCGTCGCTGAAGCGGACGCGTATTGCCGCAGCTATCCGTCTCTGCCTCCGCCATCCTTCGACCTTCAGGATGCGGTGCAGACGCTGCAACGGGATGCGCGTATAGTCCGTCCCGAGATCGGCCAACGTCCGGACGCTATCGAGGTTGCGTTCGCACTCGATCAGAACCTCGCCAATGAATTGCCAGTCGTCATCGAGTCCGCGATCGCGAACAGTTCACGCCCGCTGAGCCTCAACGTTCTGTCGCGCGGACTGTCGTCGGAATATTTTGACGGTCTGGCGCGAGCATTTCCGGAAGTAGGCTTCCGCTTCTTCCCGTGCGACGACGTCGACTACGGCCAGAAGCTTAGGATGCTTGTGCACACTACGGTTTCGACGATGGACCGCCTGTTGCTTCCCGACCTTCTGCAGACGATAAAGCGTATCATCTACCTCGACATTGATATCCTCGTGCTCGGAGACTTGGCGGAGCTGTGGGACTTGGACCTCGCTGGTATGCCATTGGCCGGGAAATCCAGCACCTTCCCCGGCTGGAAGCATGGATACAACATGGTCTACCGCGCGGCGGTTAACCTGTCAGCTGAGGATGCCTGGCAATTGCGCCGACGCATGCATGACGAGGGAGGGCTTGGTTTCCCCGCATTCAATGCCGGTGTCTTGCTGATGGACCTGGAGCGTATGCGCGAAGACGAGTTCGGCCGTAATCATATCCCCTTGATAGAGAACTTTGGGATGAACGACCAGGATGTGCTCAACGTGTATGCGCGGCAGAACCGCAGGGCCCTAGGACTGGAGTGGAATACGGTGCCAAGCCAAGACCGCATCGCCGACCCACAGATCGTTCACTGGGCTGGCCCCGTCAAGCCTTGGGCTGACCTTTACATCTTACTGAAGGAGCAGTTTCAAGCGTATCGGAAAGCCTACCAGAAGCGTCAGGGTCGGCTAGCGAAGGACATCACCTGAGACAAGGCAACGCGGTCAAGTGCGGTGGGCAAAACGGCGATACTTCGCTGAAACTGGGTCAGTGCCAAAGAGGGCCTTTCATGAGTATGGCAAGCCTTTTCTGTGCAACGGCAACGGATGAAAGGGCTGCCCGCCGCTCTGGAGTAATCGCGTTCGGAACCGGACAAGTGTCGCCTTCCCGTAAATTCGGTCCATTGAAATCTGGAGGTCTCCGGGCACTCTAGTGTCAGAGGAGGCCGAAATGCGCAAGAGCCGATTTAGATCGTCCAGACGCTGAAACAGGTCGAGGGCGGCCGAAAGGTGAAGGACGTCTGCCGGGAGCTGGGCATATCCGAAGCCACGTACTACCAATGGAAGTCGAAGTACGGCGGGATGGAGGCGGCCGATGTCCGCCGGCTGAAGGAGTTGGAGGACGAAAACAGCCGGCTCAAGCGGATGTACGCGGAGCTGGCCCTGGAAAACACGGCCCTGAAGGACGTCATCACAAAAAAGCTCTGAGCCCGGACGCGAAGCGCCGTGTGGTGACTGCGCTGACGCAGGACCATGGATTGAGTCAGCGCCGGGCATGCCAAGCAGCCGGGGTGGCCAGGTCGGTGATCCGGTATCGGAAGACTCCAGAGCGGGACGATCCGGTGATTGTGGTCCTCCAGGAGCTGGTCGAGAAGTATCCGGAACGCGGGTTCGGCACGCTGTTCAAGTTGATCCGGCGCCGCGGTCTGGCTTGGAACCATAAGCGGGTCTGGCGCGTGTACTGTGCATTGAAACTGAACCTGCGGCGCAAGGGTAAGCGGCGCTTACCGCCACGAGAGCCCAAGCCACTCACCTCGGCCGAGGCCCCGAACGTGTGCTGGTCGGCGGACTTCATGTCCGACGCGCTCTGGGACGGGCGGCGCTTCCGGACCTTCAACGTCGTCGATGACTTCAACCGCGAGGCTCTGGCTGTGGAGATCGACCTGAACCTGCCCGCTGCGCGGGACATCCGCGTGCTGGAGCGCATCGCCGCCTGGCGCGGTTATCCGAAGCAGCTCCGTTTGGATAACGGTCCGGAGTTTGTCTCGGCAGCGATTGCCGACTGGGCTGAACAGCGGGGTGTGGAGCTGTGCTTCATCCAGCCTGGAAAACCGATGCAGAACGGCTTCATCGAACGCTTCAACGGCAGCTATCGCCGCGGCGTCCTGGATCTGTACGTGTTCCGCACCCCGACTGAAGTCCGGGAGCACACGGAACGGTGGCTGCAAGACTACAACGAAGCCATCCCCCACGACGCCCTGGGAGATCTCACGCCGGTCGAATACCGGCGGCTACACACGCCGGAAACCTCTAGTTATGCGTGGACCTAATCCGGGGAAGTTGACACGTTCGGTAGCGGCTACCACTTCGGGTTTGAAGGGCAATACCAGAATTTCCTAGAATTGTTGCATTGCTCTTGGCCGAAGAGCGGGACATCCCCATGAAAACTGGTGCCATGGCGTCCCTGAGTCAAACCGTTAGCGTTGGTCTCTATACGAACGGTTATCGACGGGGGGCAAAGCCGGAGGCTGGCCATTGTCGGCCACCAAGCGAAGTACACGCCGCCAGTCGCCTAAGCGAGCAGCTTGCTTTAGGGCGAACAGGAGTCGGGCCATTAGCGCGACACGTCCGAAGACGCGATTGAGGGCTACAGCACGAACATGCACATCGCGGTCGCTTTCCCATCGTTCACCAGAGCTCGTCCCCGGATGCATACCGAAGACCGCCGGGATGGCCTCCCCGGTCAAACTGGCTGCGAGAAGATCGGCGATGAAGATGTACTCATCGGCCAGATGGAGTTCCGTACCGGCTCCGAAACGTTCATCGAACCTGATACCCGCACGGCGGACCTGGGCAACATCGATCAATATTTCGTAGGTCGCCGCCTTAGCCGAGTTGAACCGCGTCAGCCGTGACCCACCGGCAGCGTACGACTTGCGCAGCCGCCCCATGGAATCGACGCCTCTACCAAGCACAATCGCGTCTCGAGAAGCCTGGAGATGGCGCACACCGGCGAGCACCCCGGGCAGGTTTACGTCGACATCGTCGTCGCAGAACAGCAGGTACTCTCCCGTTGCGGCATCGATCACGGCATTGCGACTCTTGGCGACGCCGAGGCCCTCGACGACCAAGGTGCGGATCGGGTGTGGAAATGTCGGCGCCGACCCTCCTTGGATTGCGACGAGAATCTCGACATCTCCACCCACCTTAGGGAGTCGCAAGTCGTGGACCCGGTCGGCGAGACAGGAATAACCCACCGTAAGCAGGGGAAGATCGCTCACTGCGCCACTACACTGGAAGATAATTGCTCGAGAATCATATCGGTACCGCGGCGAACGGCGGACTCAATTTCGTCGAGCTTGTCGTCTGAGATCTGCTCCAGCACGAGCCGATCCCAGAGCCGCTCGCGGGGGAGATCGACCGAAATCGGCGTTGGTTCATGCACATTCTTGAGACCGACGCCAAGCGAGTAGTCACGGTATTTCACGCCAGTCCCGTGTACCGTCGTCTCGAAACCTTGGAAGACGACGAGTGCGCACGGGACGCCGTACGAGTGGCATGCGATCATCACATGCATCGCGCTCGTGACAACCCCATCGTATTGGATGAGACGGTCAACGAATGACTCGATCGAATCAGGGTGAGACACAAGGACATCCAGCTCGTCGACGTCGGGCGGTAACGTCACCGGGATACGGGCGTGGGTGAAGTGTCGCACGAAGGCCAAACGACCATTCGTCTCGCCACGTTGTTTCGGCATGATCCTCGAGAGCAGCGCGCCTGGATCACCAAAACTCTCTATGGTGGGGCCGCCGCATTCGGTCAACAGTCGTGCTGTGATCGGCCCCCGAACGGAGACGTATTCCGCATTTCGGTCGAGCGCGATGTCGGTACTCGAGATACCCGTGCCCACGACGATCGAACGTGGCTTGATGAATCGACCGATGGAACCGACGGAGATGATGTGTGGATCGGAAGATTTTGCCGTCGGACTTACGTAACGAACCGGATGTCCGCTTATTTGCGCGATGATCAAGGGGCTCAGCCAGTCTCCGAAGTTGCCGGGGAACGGGCGGGGCCACCATGCAACGGGCACGACCGCGTCGCCCTCGCGGTGGCGCGCGTAGTGCAGGAAACTGTCGCATGCCTGCTTCGCAAGCGTCTCCGCGGCGGTGGGAAAAGTGGAGGAGGTCAGCCTAGCGAAGGCGCGATTCATCGCATCCTCTTCACCTTGCTGCGCAGCCGTCATCATCTGTTCGACGATCCGCCGTCGGTGAGGCGACCCGACCAGGAGATTGCCACCGGCACCCGCAAGCAGGGCATCTGCCCCCCCACCAGTTAGCACCTGCGTCAGCCCAATTGCATCGGAAACCTTCCGGAGCCGTCGCGCAGCGACATTCGGGAGCCAACGCTCCAGTGTCTTCGCGCCACGGCGTGCTCCGACGCGCATCCGCTCGCCAACGCTCGGTCTCGGCATGCCATCAGAAAACTGTTGGTGCTGAACGACCTTGTCCTTGAACTGCGCGACGTGCCCGCTGTCACCGAAGTGAAAGAAGACGGGAAGTCCATCGACCGCTCCATTGGCGCGGGACGATACACAGATGGATGGAATCAATTGAAACGACAGGCGATGTGCATTGGCGCGCCAAGATTCCTCGAAAAAGTAATCGTCGGTTGCTCGATGATTCGCCGTCGCCTCAAGCGATCTCGCGTCCTCGATGAACTTGCGGCCTCCAGTGGTGTTATTGATGCCGAAGAAACACGGCTCCCAGAACCGTGTCCGGTTTCTGTAACCGATGCCGAGCGGTGAACTGAACCCCCTTTGGAAGCCGATGACGTCCGCGCTGAAATCCGCGACAAACGACGGGAGCTCTAACAACTGGCAGTCGACGTCGATCCAGAATACTTTCTTGCCTGGATTACGCTCGCATACCTCGGCCAGGAACGGGATCTTCTTGCGGCAGATGTCCGGCCACTCCTCGTCGGGACCCTTCTCGATCTCCGCCAACTCGTGCTGGACACCTAGTCGACTCAGGCTGGAGCGAAGGGCCTCGGCATGTCCGCGATAATAGGCGTCAGCGGTATGGAACGAGCATACGACAATGTTCGTCAGGTCCATGGTGTTTGATTCATTCCTTTCGTTGTACCGATATGCGGCCGCTCTTCAGATCGCGACGAACCGCCGACAAGTCTAGGCGGACTTTCGGCACCCATTGCCGATGCCGGTCGTCCAATCAAGCCACTGGCAAAGACTTGAGCAAGCAACGTAACGGTCTGACGTTGCATCCGAGATCGTCGTGCGTCCCGGACAGGCTCCAGTCAAACTGGCGGGGTCTCCATGACCTCTGGGGGCGCGGCGTAGCCCTTAACCAACGCTGGGACCCCACAAGGTGTGCGAAGGATAAACCGTCTTTTCTTCCGTGGGCAATCTTTCCTCATCGAGGTTGACATCAAACTCGCGCGTTCAGAGGCGGTGGAGAGTCTCCGAACCTGCGCCGACATGCATGCCCGACATTAGCCTCTTGGCCGAACGCCATCGCAAGTGGCCGTCGGGTCGCGTGGACCTGGCTACGGCCAAGGCATCGAGGGCAAGTAAGAGTCACGATCGGCAAGGGGGCGGCCTGCTTGTGATTCCCATGGCCAGGCTTGCGGCGCCAGCGACTTGCCCTCATGATCGGATGGTAGATCCAAGTTTATTCAAACCATAATCCGGAAACGAACCAGACAGAACATGAAGCCGTTGGTCTCTGTCATCACTCCTGCTCACAATGCCGCAATCATATTGGAGACCGCAATTCAGGCAGTTGCCACCCAGACCTACCACCCCCTGGAGCACATCATCATCGACGATGGCTCCACCGATGGTACTGCAGAACTGCTCCAGGAATTGTCCCGTGAGCTGCCCCACCTCCGCTGCATCCACCAACGGCGCCAGGGTGCGGGCATGGCCCGCAATCTCGGCATCGAGGCAGCCGAGGGCCGCCACATCGCCTTCCTCGACAGCGACGACCTCTGGCTGCCCCGCAAGCTGGAGTTGCAGGTAGGCTTCATGGAGGAACGTCAGTGCGCGTTTTCCTACGGAGACTACCTGGTCCAGGGTAGAGACAAGGACCATGTGAGGAAGGCCTTCAGGACGCCTTTGCAACTTACCCACCAGGATCTCCTTCGAGGCTGCCCGATCGGCTGCCTGACTGCGGCGTACAACCAGGAGGCGTTGGGCAAGGCCTATATGCCCCGTGCCGCGCGCGGGCAGGACTGGGCCCTGTGGCTGTCGCTCACACGCAACGGAACACCGGCGATGCGATACCCGGGGACGGAGGCGGTCTATCACCGCGGGAGAGGCAGCCTGTCCGCAAACAAGCTCAGCAAGTCGCTCGACATGTATCGCATCTATCGCCAGCAGGAACGGATTGGTGCGATCAGGACCCTCGGGTACCTGGCCAGCTTCTCGATCCACAGCCTGAGGAAACGCTGGGTGGCGGGTTGATGTATTTGCCCGTCAACAGCCCGCCGGCCTCGGGATCCTGAATCCGAATGGCAGACCCACCTGATCAACAGACCGTACTGGTCACAGGCGCGAACGGCTTCGTGGGCCGAGCGCTGGTCGCCCGGCTGGCAGCTGATCCGCGATTCGAGGTTCGGGCGACGATGCGCCGCGGAATCCAGGATGTACCGCAGCATGTTGTGCCGGTTCATGCGATGGATCTCGAAAAGGGGGCGGATTTCAGGGAGGCCCTGCGCGGCGTGTCCTGTGTGATCCATGCTGCCGCGCGAGTCCATGTCAGCAGCGATCATGAACAGAGCGACATCGCTGAGTTCCGACGCATCAACGTCGAAGGCACGCGACAGCTGGCCGAACAAACGGCGGTTATGGGCGTTCGTCGCCTTGTGTTCGTCAGTTCCGTGAAGGTGAATGGCGAGCATACCCGTCCGGGCATGCCGTTCCGCGCGTCGGATACGCCGCACCCCGAATGCGCCTACGGCGTCTCGAAATGGGAGGCGGAGCAAGCGCTGGCACGAGTCGCGAAGGAGACGGGCCTGGAGGTGGTCGTCATCAGGCCCCCACTGGCCTATGGCCCAGGCGTGAAGGCCAATTTTCTCCGCCTGATACGTCTTGTTCGGAAAGGCTGGCCGTTGCCATTGACACGCGTGGACAACCGACGATCCCTGGTGGCCCTTGATAACCTTATCGATCTGTTGACTCGGTGTATCGACCATCCCGCCGCCGCTCGTCAGACCTTTCTGGCGTCGGACGGCGAGGACCTCTCGACCCCCGAACTCATCCGCGGGATTGCAGACGCGATGGGACGGCCACCCAGGCTGTATCCTGTTCCCTTGGCCATCTTGCGGGGCGCCGCCCGAATGACCGGGCGAGTCGCTGAATTCGAGCGCCTCACCGGTTCCCTCCAGGTGGACATCCAGGCCACGCGCGAAACCCTGGGATGGGAGCCGCCGATCTCGGTGCGGGAGGGTCTGGCGCGAGCGGTCAATGGATCAGAATGAACCTGCCAATGCGCCGCTGAACGTGTTGGGGGATTTGCGGGGGTTGGCTGGGTGAACACGGGCTGGGTCCTTATCCTGCTGACGTCTTTCGTGGCAGCGAGCTTCCTGACGTGGATGGTGCGCCGGCATGCGATCTCGACCCGCCTCATGGACGTGCCCACTGAACGGAGTTCGCATGCGGTACCGACCCCCCGTGGGGGTGGGCTTGCGATCGTGGCGGTGGTGCTGCTGGTGCTGCCCTGGCTCTGGCTGCATGATGGAATCGCCACGAGTGCCCTGATCGGCTGGTTCGGAGCAGGCGCGGCAGTGGCAACGGTGGGCTGGCTGGACGACCGCCAACACCTGCCGGCGCGCTGGCGGTTGCTCGTGCATTTCGTGGCCGCAGGCTGGGCCATCTTCTGGCTGGGCGGCCTGCCCCCGATCACCCTCCTCGGCTGGGACGTCCATTTCGGCTGGCTGGGGTATCCCGTTGCCGCGTTCTACCTCGTCTGGCTTCTCAATCTCTACAACTTCATGGATGGGATTGACGGGATCGCGGGCATCGAGGCGATCACCGTGGGCCTGGGAGCGGCGCTGGTGAGCTGGCTCGCATTTCCCGATTCCAGTGCCTGGATGGCCCCCGTCGCGGTGGCTGCAGCTGCAGCGGGCTTCCTGGTCTGGAACTTCCCGCTCCCGCGGATCTTCATGGGCGATTCCGGAAGCGGGTTTCTGGGAGTCACCTTCGGCATCCTGTCAGTTCAAGCGGGATGGCTCGCGCCCGAGCTCTTCTGGGCGTGGATCATCCTGCTCGGGGTGTTTTTTGTGGACGCAACCGTCACGTTGCTGCGCCGGCTGCTACGTGGGGAGCGTGTCTACGAAGCGCACCGCATTCATGCCTATCAACACGCGGCCCGGCGCCTCGATTCGCATGTTCCGGTGTCTCTCGCGATCGGCACCATCAATCTGCTCTGGCTGTTGCCGGTTGCGGTGGTGGTCACCGTGGGCGCGAGCGACGGGTCTACCGCAGTCTTGGTCGCCTACGCACCGCTGGTCGTCTTGGCCTTCTGGATGGGCGCAGGAAGCGCGGACTGACGTCCTTCCCGTGCCCTTTCGATGCTCGATACCGTCGATGTTCGGCTCTCCCGGGCCGGCAGCGGCGTTGCAGGAGAACCGGCGCCGCGTGCAGTGGCTGCCTCGGGAGCGGACCGCCCGGCCTGTTCGGGACCCTCCACGGGAATCATCAGCCAATCCGATTGCGCACTCGCAGGCGCAAAGTCCTCGACGGCTTCGCGAAGCACCGCGTACGCCCGCTCTGGATCCACGGACTGCTCGGCCTGCTTCAACCGCTGGAGAATCTCCTGCACCCGCTCCGCCTCCAACGCCTCTTCCTCCGCCCGCATGATCTTGGGGTGTACCGTGCCGGTGGCGTTCTCGCCGATCAGCAGTTCTTCGTAGAGCTTCTCGCC
>SL_5KL_010_SEDDRAFT_10001289_pt1 | contig 15247 bp, 9 predicted proteins | sample SodLakKL_010_SED_FD_9118 | JGI IMG/M metagenome (IMG submission 9118)
GGGTTCAATACCGATTATTTTCGTATCGGGGCTCATATGCTTAAAGTAAACACTGATACCCGATATCAGTCCCCCGCCTCCAATCGGCACTAGCAGATAATCAATATGCGATTTACACTGGGCCAGGATCTCCAAACCGACGGTCCCCTGGCCGGCTATAATCAGGGGTTCATTGAAAGGGTGAACAAAAATATTGTTGTTTTGCCTGGAATATTCCTGGGCCCTTGCGTAAGCGTCATCAAAGGTATCACCTGCCATTTTCAGATCTATATATTCTCCGCCGAATTTTATAACTTTACTTATTTTTTGGGCGGGAGTAGTTGCCGGCATAAAAACTACTCCTTTTGATTGGTACTTATTGCAGGCCAGGGCAAAGCCCTGGGCGTGATTACCGGCGCTGGCACAGACAAACTGGTTATTGCCGTTTCTTACTTGCTGGGTAATAAAGTTGTAAGCCCCTCTCAGTTTATATGAACGGATAGGCGACATATCTTCTCTTTTAATATAGACCCTGGCATTGAACTTCTCCGATAAGAAGTTATTGAACTCCAGCTTCGTGTCCTTGATGACTTCATTAATGTTCTGTTTGGCCTTTACTATGGATTCAAGCGTTACTTCTGACATATTAGATATATCACTCCTCCTTGATCATTTACTGCTTCTGGAAAATGGGAAAAATCTTTGTAACATGATAACACATCTCTACCGGTTTTAGTATATTATTTGATATCGGCGGCAATTGCCGGCCTGTATATGCATGCACTGGATCTTAGGCAGCTCTTTCTGCAGCGCTTCTTTTGTGCCCGTGAATCATTTCTTTTGATTAGCAACGTAGTTGATCAGGCCGCTACATTGAAAAATATCATTGATAAATTGCGGTAAAGGGGCTGCCCGGTAACTTTCACCGTTATTTTTATTATCAATTATTCCCCGGGCAATATCTACCTGTAACAGGTCTCCCTTATTTATTGATCCGGTCTCTTCTACCTGTAAAACGGGAAGCCCGATATTAACAGCATTACGGAAAAAAATCCTGGCAAAAGACCTGGCAATTATACAGGATATACCTGAGGCCTTAATGGCTATGGGGGCATGCTCCCTGGAGGAACCACACCCAAAATTTTTGCCGGCAACAATAATATCACCAGGCTTTACTTCGGAACTGAAACTAGAATCCAGGTCTTCCATACAGTGCACTTTCAATTCTTCCGGATCGCTTGTAGTTAAAAACCTGGCCGGAATAATAACATCGGTATCGACATCATCGCCATATTTCCAAACCCTGCCTTCTATAATCATGAAGCACTAAGACCTCCCTGCCAATATTAGTCCCGCTGATATGACATTATGAAAAATAGTAAAAAGATGGGCACTGACTCAAAGAATCAAAAATGAAAAAATGCTGTCAGTTGACAACTTCTTCCGGGTGGATAATGCTTCCCTTGATCGCTGATGCTGCGGCCACAGCCGGCCCGGCAAGGTATACCTCGCTTTCCTTGTGACCCATCCTTCCGACAAAATTTCGATTGGTGGTAGCCAGTGCTTTCTCCCCTTTGGCCAGTATGCCCATATAACCTCCCAGGCACGGCCCACAGGTAGGCGGGCTTATTACCGCCCCGGCATCAATAAAAATGTTTAACAGGCCTTCCTGTAATGCTTGTTTATATATATTCCTGGTGGCAGGGATAATAATCAGCCTTAAATTTTGTTTAACCCGTTTGCCCTCCAGGATCCCGGCTGCGATGCGAAGATCTTCCAGCCAGCCATTGGTGCAGGAACCGATAACAACCTGATCTAAGGCGACACCGGCAACTTCCCTGACATTTTTCCCGTTGGAAGGCTGGTGAGGGACCGCCACCTGTAAATCAATATCTTCTAAATTAATTTCCAGGGTTTCACAAAAATACGCATCGCTATCACTGCTGTAGGCCCTGTACTGCTTTGAAGTTCTTTCGGCAATATAATTTTTAGCCCGGCTGTCGACCTCGAAAAATACCGTTTTTGCACCTGCCTCCACAGTCATGTTGGCCATGGTAAAACGGCTTTCCATTGACAAGCTGTCAACACCTTCTCCTGTAAACTCTATGGCCCTGTAAACAGCCCCGTCTACTCCGATCTTATTAATAACATAAAGAATAATATCTTTCCCCGAAACCCAGGTGGAAAGGGAGCCTTTTAAAATTATTCTCATGGTTTCAGGCACTTTTAACCATACCCAGCCGGTCAACATGGCTGCGGCCATATCCGTGGCCCCTATACCAAAGGCCATGGCTCCAAGGGCACCGTAGGTAACGGTGTGGGAATCGGCCCCGGCGATCAACTGACCGGGTAAAACCAGGCCTTTTTCCGGTAGAAGGGCATGTTCTATGCCCTCGTTTTCAAAGTAGAGGAGCTTAAATTCCCGGGCAAAATCCCGGATGACTTTAACCTGCTCGGCAGATTTTATATCTTTACCGGGGACAAAATGATCACCGATTAATACGATTTTTTTATGATCAAATACCCGGTCTGCGTTGATCTCTTTAAAGGTATTAACCGCCATGGGACCTGATACATCGTTAGCCATCAACAAGTCTACGTTTGCCAGAACAATATCACCTGCATTGAGTTCTTGAGCCTCACTGTGATCGGCTATTATTTTTTCTGCTGTGGTTTTCCCCATTTATATTTCACCCCTGTGTTGATAGTTGGATAGATTAAGCTAATTACAGCCGTCAGCTAAATATAAACAGGTTGCAAGCTAACCGCTGCTGCAGTTACAATCCTTATTACCATTTATTGTTACTATTATGTGATTGCTACAATAATATCATAAAGATTCCAATCAGCAACATTTTTTTACTTCTTTACCCCTCTCGGATCTTCAATCGGGCGGCTTTTTAACCCTGAATCCGGGCAATTTCATACCTTTATTAAAACCACTTTTCCTGTGATACAATAAAAACAGCAAATATTGAAAGGGGTTAGGATCATGGCTTTTAATGAATCTGAACAGATTAAACCTTTTTTTGAAGAAAAACCGGCCCTGCTGATTATCGATATGGTTAAGGATAACCTGGACCCCGATCATCCGCTTCCGATTACTCCTTATGCAATCCAGATCACAGCACCGATCAACAGGTTAATCAAGGTTTTCAGGAAACATCAGTGGCCGGTGGTATTTTCCACTGATGCCTATTATGAAGAAGATTTTATTTTCACCGGCCGGCTAAAACCTCATTCGCTGGCCGGCACCCGCGGCGCTGAAATTGCTGCTGAACTGGATTACCAGCCTGGAAAAGATACCTGGCTTCCCAAGCGCAGGTTTTCGGCCTTTTTTCAGACCGGACTGGAAAAATATCTGCATGAAAAGAAAGTGACCCTCTGTGCGCTGGCCGGCATTACCACCGGTTACTGCGTCCTGGCCACGATGATGGATGCTATTTGCCATGATTTTAAGGTGGTGCTGCTTGAAGATTGCACCGCTGCATACCCAAAGGCCGCCCATGAAAACATCCTGGCTGTTTACCGGAAAAACCCCCTGTATCCCCTGCTCAGGGTTGAATCATCTTCAGAAATAAACCAGGGCCTGTAGCAAAAAAAGCCGGGCAGCATGTTAAAATTTCTGCTTCGAGCAGGAAAAAATAAAAGCTTACCGAATTGGTTAACGATCATCTAAAAACAGAAGATTCATCAAAAAGAAGGGGTGAGTAAAATGAAAAAAATCTTTTGTTTAGGGGTCATCATTTTATTGGTGATGACATTTTCCTTAAGCGGGTGCAGCCTCGTGGAAGATGTTGAATATTTTATTGATGAAGTTTTAGACAGAGCTGCCGATGAAGTCGATCGGGTCACCGAAGAAAGAGACGAAGAAGAGGTTATAGCCGGCGAAGGGGAAGCCCTTTTTGAGATTGAAAAATGGGTAGAACCGGAAAATTACCAGGAGTTCGTGGCAACCTTTAAGAAGCTGAAATACAGCGTAGGCGAAGTAGACGGAGAAAAAGTGCAGGTTCATTACAGTCATTTAGGTGTTGAAGATGTTGACGGTGTAGAAACTGACAAAGTAGAACTGGGCATAGAAGGTGAAGGAACCTTCACCATGTGGATTGACGAGGAGGGTGAATTCAGGCGTTTGATAATCGACGGTGAGGAAATCCCCTCGGAAATGGCTCATATGCTGACTGATTCCTTCATGAACCTGTTGATGCTGCCTTTCCAGCAGGTAATATCATATAATATTGGCGATATGGTTACATCTCCGGTGCCGGGAGTAACTGAAAAATATCTTGGATCTGAAACCGCAGCCTTCGGGGACCTTACTGCCACGGTCCATACCGTGGAAATCAGCGTAAAACCCCCGGCTGTACCTGAAGGCCAGTCAGGGGTGGCTACCCTGCATATCGCAGATTTTGGCCAATTTCAAATGGTAACTGCCTGGAATGTGCATGAGGTAGAAGGCGAGAGCTTTAGCGGTGAGTTTACGATCGATGAAATAGTTTTACGCTAAATATTACTGTTTGGCTGTCTTGCATTTAACCCTGCTGCGGTAACGAAAAAAACAAAAGAATACTTGAAAAGAAAAGGGCTTTTTGCTGCCGGTTAACCTGAAAGCATAAAGCCCTATTTTTACGGTTAAGGCTTTAAAGGGCCTTGAAGCAGTATTCAGGCAGAACTAAAAAACCGGTGCTTTCTTTTTGCTGGAACTGTTAATTTATCTGCCTTTACAGCTCGGTCACACCCTGCACCAAATCGGACCTGGCAACAATTCCGACCACTTTTTCTTCTTCGTCAACAATGGGTACCCGAGTGTTTTCAATGGAGCAAATGTATTAATAAAATTTACCAGTTTCCACTTTGCCTATGAATATTTCCACTAGTTGAAATATAGCATATATTCTGACTTGCTGTCAATAATTATATGGGGGATGAAGCTGCCTTAAAATTGCTGTGCTGTGGACAGTTAAACTGTGCTACAATATTAACTATATTGCAAACAAGGCCGGAACAGGGGTAGTTTTTAGATGATTGAGCTGGTTTATTCAAACAGAACCGAATCTTTACTGCAAAACCTGGCCAATTACCTTCTAAACCATCAAGCACAGGAGACCCACCCGCTTGAACCTGTAGAGATGGTGGTGCCCAACCGGAACATGGAAACCTGGGTCCGCCTCAGACTGGCCCAAACCACCGGCATAGCGGCCAACCTGCGCTTCCGGAGGCTTGAGAATTTCATCGGTGAAATTGTGGCCAGGGCCAGTCCGGGAGAATATAAGCTGATTAACCTTGACACGGTTGAAGCAGCCATCCTGTCCGTCCTGCTGGATGATAAAATCCTGGACAGCCCGGATATGCAGCCGATTCGAAAATACCTGGCCAGCGCCGGTCATACGGCCGCTTTTAAAACTGATTCTGCTTTCGACATCCATCTTGAAGCTGATGGGGCGGATCTGCGCCGGGTCCAACTGGCTTCCCGCATGGCCCATCTTTTTCAGGAATATTCTTTTTCACGACCCGAGATGATCGCCGCCTGGCGTAAAAATGACCTTGAAAAACGGGCAGGCAGGAGGTCCGGCAGTCCTGCCCTGACAAACCTGCCTTACGTGGATCCCGCAAAAGACAACCCGGCCCTGGCCCCCACGGTCACCTGGCAGCGTGCTCTCTGGTGCGCTGTTTTCGGTGAAAACGGCATCCTCAAAAAAAACCCGCCCGAAGAATTCAAGCGCTGGACCACCCTGGATCAGGTGGCCTTCGATGACAGCCTTTTCGAAAAAATCAGCAGCAGCGGCTATCCGCCGGTGCACATCTTTGGTGTCTCCTACGTGGCCAGGATTTTTCAGCTCCTTTTTGCCAGGCTCGGGGAAGCGGGCACCCTGCGAATTTATACTCTCAACCCCTGTAAAGAATTCTGGGAAGATGTCGAAACAGACCGGGATTATTCCCGCCGCCTGGGGAAAATAGGCAGGACCCGGAGTATCTGGGCCGAAGCGGGCGAAAACGAAGAGGAAGATCCTTTCGGCCTCAACGTAGCAGATACTCCGGCACTGCGCTACTGGGGACGGCCCGGCCGGGAACATATCCGTTTGCTGGGTGAACTCACTGACTGTGATTTCGAAAGTGCCTTTGACGATCCGCTGGAATACGGCAGCGGCCTTTTACACCACCTACAAAATGATATTTTCGAACGCAAGCCGGAGCAGTTTTTGGAAAAGTGCCCCGAACAAATTTCAACCGCCCCCTACCGGCCGGACGAAACCTTAAAGCTAACAGCCGCCCCCTCGGTTCGCAGAGAGGTAGAATGGGTGGCCGACGAAATATGGCGCCTGATGCGTGAAGATCAACCCGGCAGTGAGCGCACACCGCTTCGTTTCAGTGATGTTGCTGTTATTGTCAACAGTGCTGAACGCGATATCTACCTGCCCCAGATTGAAGCAGTCTTTGCTGCCTGTAACAATATTCCCTGCAGTATATCCGATCTGCCGGGCACTACCGGCAGCCGTGTTGTCGAGGCCATGAAACTGCTTTTAAGACTGTCTTTCAGCCGTTTTTCGCGCACTGAAGTGCTCAGCCTGCTCAGCCATCCCGCCATCATCGGCCGCTTTGACAATCTCACCCCCGCTGACCTGGCCGACTTGAGCGAAAAGCTGGGTATAGTATTTGGAGCCGATCACTCTGATCACGAAGGCACATACATTGATGAAGATGTTTTTAACTGGGACCAGGGCATCCGCCGGCTTGCCCTTGGAGCATTTTTAACCGGAGAAAAAAGCGGTGATGACAGGTTCTTCGAAACAGAACGGGGAAGGTGGCTGGCAGAAGAGGTCTCCGGCTCATCGATGAGTGCGACTGCCCGTTTCGGCCTGCTGGTCCGCTCGCTTTTTGCCGATGCCCGCTTCGTTCGCGAACAGCAGCTGACCCTTTCCGACTGGTCCAGGTTTTACTCGGTGCAGATAGACGCTTACCTGCATTCAGAAGATGGAACCGATGCCCGGGACCGTCTGCGCCTTTTAAATGCCCTGGCCCGACTTGAATCGATGGACCTGGGCTATAAAGTAAGCGGGCGGGTTGCTGCAGAAATTGCCCTTGAGGCAATTGAAGCTCTGGGGGGCGGCCGGGGGCAGTATCTGGCCGAAGGGGTGGTCGTTTCGTCCTTCCTGCCCATGCGGGCCATTCCTTTCAGAACAGTATTCGTCCTGGGGCTTGGCGAGGGACTATTTCCCGCCCCGGCCGAAAGGGATGCCCTTGACCTGCGCTCTGCCCGCCGCCGGGCAGGCGATGTAGACCCTTCAGAACGCGACCGTTACATGTTTCTCGAAACCCTGCTGTGCACCCGCGACAAACTGTGCCTCTCATACGTGAGAAGAGATGAACAGACCGGCGATCCGCTTCAACCCTCGGCGGTTGTGCAGGAACTGCTGCACATACTTCAAACCGGCTACCTCGGTGAAGAGGGCATTAAAGGCCTCCGCATTGAGCCTGCCCTGCGGCGCTACGACGATTTGCCTGCGCCAGGTGAAACCTTCTTTGATGAGGCCCGAGTTGAAAAAAGGATCCAGGAAATCAGCCTTGGCCTTTATTCCCGCCTGCCCCGGGCAGGAGAAAGTAAACCCGCGGAAGAACCGGGCAAAATTGAAAAACTGGTTAACCCGGAAGCCTGGAAAAAGTTATCAGCCATGCTTGCCCTTCCCGGAGAACCGCCTGAAGCCGGCTTTATTACCACAACCACCCTGGAGCCGGGACCGAGCGAAGAAGCTTCGGTGGAAGCTCCCATTTCCATTTCTATGTCTGCAATCAGGCGCTTTCTTGAATGCCCCATGCAGGGCTGGGCCGCGGCAATGCTCGGCCTGACCGGGGATGAAGAAGATCTTATGGAACGTGAAGAAGAGGATTTCGAACTGGGCAGACAGCTGGAAACATGGCTTTTACGCGAAGCTTTCCTCGATTCTGCCGCTAGCGGGCGCAGTCCGGCGGAACTCTACGATAAAAGAGCGGAGCGGCTGCGGTTAAAAGGTCAATATCCTGTCGGGATCCTGGCCCAGGTTGCCACGGCAAACCACCGGACCATCCTCAAGGATTGGCAGTACCGCCTGGGCAGTTTGTTAGAAAGGGTTAATAGTATAGATGAAAATGAACCTGTACCAATACCCCTGCACCGGGTCCGGCTTGGCCGGTCCAGTGAGCAGTCTGCCACTGAAAGCGTGCTCGATCCCCTGGTTTTGGATGTAGTGCTGGGGGAGGCGGAAGAACAGCACCGGGTAGTACCCGTGCGGATCAGCGGCCGGACAGAGGGCCTGTTCGATGATCGCCTGACTTCAATCACCTTCCAGCCGGGCCAGCTTTCTACCAATCGCAATAGAACCATGCGGGGGAAAGGTTTTCGCCACCTGCTTCGGGGTATCATTGACCATGCCGTGCTTTCAGCTGTCAGTGAAGCCGGAAACAGAGAACGACGCATCCTGCTCTGCCATGCAGGAGATCCCGATCGGGAGGGCTTTCTCGGGCTGAAGCTTCGTCCCCTGGATCCCGAACGGGCCCGTTTTTGGCTTAAAGAAGTGGTTACAGATCTGTTAAACGGGCCGCATGCCTACCTTCTGCCCTGCGAAGCGGCCTTCCTGGAGTACTATGAACGGACCAGGCCGGGCAGGAACCGCAAAAAGGCCAACGAGCAGGAATCAGACCAGGGGCAGGATGCAGGCACCCCTTCTGAACCGGCAGCAGATCTTTTAAGGCCGGCTGCAGCTTCCATAAATGGCGAGAAACTGCGCACCCTGGCCCTGGAATTAGCAGAAGACGAGTGGTCCATGTTTTCCAGCCTGTGGGGCCCGGTGCCGTCACCCCGCTCTTATGAACCTCCACCGGCCAGCGAGGCCGCCGGTATTGCCGCCCGGCGCTTCGGTCCGCTGTTTGCAGATATCATAGAGCTGGAGGGGTTTTGATGAAGACCACTTATTACAAAAGACCCGCCATCCTGAACAGGCCTGAACTCGAACAGGGCCATGCTGTTATCGAAGCCTCTGCCGGTACGGGCAAAACTTTTGCGCTCGAGCACCTGGTCCTTGATTTGATGATTAATCACGACGCCAATATTGAAGAAATACTGGTCGTAACTTTCACCGAGGCGGCTACCCGTGAATTACGCGAACGAATCAGGGCCCTGATCCGAAAAATTTGCGAGGAAATAAGTAATGATAAGCCTGATCCAGTTGGCGGTGATTACTGGGTCATAGATGAGATCACCAGGAGACGCCTTCGCGATGCCCTCTTTCGCTTTGACGGAGCCGCCATATCAACAATTCACGGGTTTTGCCACCGGGTTTTATCAGAACAGGCATTCCTGGGAGGGCGTCTTTTTAAACAGGAGCATGCCGACGGCGCAGAAATGTTCGGCCTCTCTTTTCGGGAAGAATTACGACTGGCCCTGGCAGAAAAAAGCCCCGTGAGCGAAGCCTTAAGAACATGGACCGAACAGGGTAAGAGCATGCAGGAACTGGAATTTTTTTTATTCACCTGCCACCGGGAAGGCTGCCCGCAGCGCTGTCCGGTTACCCCGGTGTGGAATCCCGGGGAATTTTTAAAAGCGGTAAATGATCTGCCACCGGCAGAAGAATTAAAAACAGCGGGATCAGGGTTGTTCAACGATCAAAGAACTACTAAAACCTATGAAAACCATATTGACAGCCTTTTTGAGACTGCCTGTAAAATAAAGGAAATTACCAACCTGCAGGAAGCAATTTACCTGTTCAAAGATTGGGCGGTTTACAAGCGGAGCCTGGGCGGCAAAAGGGATATGCAGATCGAAAACCTGCGCAGGGTTGCAGACTTACCCGGGGCACCGGATATCCTGCAGGACTTATCTGTTAAGCTTGATCAGATAGATCTACAGGCGGCTCCTGCCGAAAGCTTCTTTGTCTACGAACTGCTGCCCCGTGTCCAGGCCAGGCTGTCGGCCAGAAAACGCCTGCTGGGCCTGATGGACTTCGACGACATGCTTCTCGGAGTACAGGAAGCATTAAGCCTTGAAGGATCCGGGGTGCTTTTAGAGGCTCTCCGGCAGCGTTGGAAATATGCCCTGGTCGATGAGTTCCAGGATACAGACCAGGTGCAGTGGGATATCTTCAGGCGGATTTTTGTTGAAGGAACTAACCGGCACCGCCTCTTTATCATCGGTGATCCAAAACAGGCTATCTATGGTTTCCGCGGTGCAGATGTGCACACCTACGAAGTGGCCAAAAAACATCTCACCGAAAAATACGGGGCTTCGCTGGTTGCGCTGACTTATAACTTCAGATCCACCGAACCGCTCATTGGGGCAGTCAACGAAATACTCAAGGCCGAAGACAGCAGTGGAAAGGAGTTTTTCGAGGGCCTGAACCGTTACGACCACCCGGTAAAATGCGGCGATGAATCCTGCACGGCCGAAGAGGCCGGGAAAAAGGCGGCCCCGGTTCATATTCTTCACCTGCACGGTGAAGATAAAGAACTCCGGGCTGCATCAGTTAAACGGGGCACGGCCTGCTTCATTGCAGAAGAAATCCTTCGCCTGATCAGTAAAGAAGGCTGCCTGGTAACAGCCGCCAAAAACAAGGAACCGGCCCCGATTAAACTGAGCGACATCTATATCCTGACCCGAACCGGCCGGGAAGGGCAGTTGATCGGCCAGGTGCTGCGCAGCTACGGGGTTTCTCATGCCTTCTACAAGCAGGACGGGCTTTTTCAGACTGACGAAGCCGGCGATGTTTACAGGCTCCTTTGTGCCATCGATTCACCCACAGAACCAGGGGCCCGAATGGCAGCCTGGCTGACTCCTTTTTTTGGTGTTCCCCTGGCCGACCTGGAGGCATGGCAAAATAGCGGTGATAGCCATCCCCTGGCCGGCCTGCTGCTGGAGTGGAAAAGGCTTGCCGATGACCATTCCTGGGCCCGCCTCTTTGATCAGATCCTTACCGGATCGGGGCTGGTTAGAAGGCTTGTGTTTTCCCAGGATGAACGCTCCCTGACCAACTACCTTCACCTTTTCGAATTGCTCCAGGCAGAAGCACACTCACGCCCGGTTACCCTGGCCGAGCTTGCCCGCGATCTCAAGGCTCGCATCGACGGCAGGAAAACAGCTGAAGGCCGTGAAGGCAATGTGCAAAGGCTCGAAACAGACAGGGAAGCAGTGCAAATCCTGACCATGCACAAGGCCAAGGGCCTTGAAGCAGAGGTAATCTTTATTGCAGGAGGATTTAGTGATTACAGGGCCAAAGGGTTAAAGACCAGTATTTATCACCGGGGAAACGAGCGCTGCCTGCATATCGGCAGGGCAACCGGAAAAATAGATCAAGCGATCAGGCAGGAAATTACCGAGGAAAATAAACGGCTGATGTATGTGTCCCTGACCCGGGCTAAATCGCGACTTTACCTGCCCTATTTCGGAAAGGCCCCGGATAATGCCCCGCAATGGAAAAATTATGAATACCGGCATCTCGGTGCTTTTTACCGGACCCTGCAAAAACAGCTCGACCTGCTGCGTGCCGATGGGCAGTTGGAAGATCAAAGCCGCTTTCTCCTTCGTGAGATTTCCTGTCTTGAGCGGCCTCCGTTTGAAACAGCCGAAAAAACCGACCTGAACGATTGGCCCGATGAAAACCTGCTCGAGATGCCTTCTTCGAGTGCACCGGAGGCAGAAAGGATTGCTTCCGGGCACCGGGGTGTACTTTTGACCAGCTACACCAGGATAAAGAGCGGTAGTGGCTGGCAAGCAGCTGCTGACGATACAGATACTGAGGCATTGCAGCGAAGCGAGGAAGTCGCCGGAGAGGTCGAACCGGGAGAAGCAGGGGCAGCAGGTTTGGTAGAAACATTCACAGCAGTTCCGGTGACGGGAGCAGAGGCGGGTTTAAGACCAGGAGCTGCCGGAGAAACCATCAGTAAAGACGAACTCCCCGGCGGGCGGGAGATCGGGATCTTTTTGCACGCCCTGATCGAAAAGATCCCACTCGCTGAAATCCCTGACCTGAACTTCGAGGACTGGTCAGCGTTAAAAGCGATCCGGCAGCTGGCAGAAGCCACTGCCAGGCGTCACGGCCTGGCTGAAGCATACCTGCCTGCATCGCTGCAGCTGGTCTATACAGCGCTTCGAACCCCGTTGGATACCTGCAGCCGAGAAAATAATGCTCTTCTTAAAATACCCGGCGGTATAGCCTCAGGCAAAAAACACTGCACGGAGATGTCATTTGTCTATCCTATCCCCGAGAATTTTCATCCGCCTATCTCCGCGAACCGGGCAGTTTCCGGCAGGGAAACCGACCTGCCTTTCGAAACAGGACGGGGCTACATCCAGGGCCTGATCGACATCGTGTTTGAACACGAAGGAAAGATATACCTGCTGGACTGGAAAAGTGATCGCCTGCCGGCATTTGACAAATCCTCCATAAATGAACACGTCGAGGCAAATTACAGCCTCCAGGCTAAGATCTATACCCTTGCCGTTATCCGCCTTCTAGGCATCAGTTCCGGCGAAGATTACGAAAAACGATTCGGCGGGACTTTGTATGCCTTTATCCGGGGTATCAGGGAAGCTGTTTCCGGCGCTGAAAACCAGGAGGGCATCTGGTTTTCCCGGCCGACCTGGGATCAAATAGCTTCCTGGGAAGAGGAATTTGTAACAAGAAGTGAATGGGGCGGTGAAGTGATCGCACTTAAGGGGGTGCCTGGATGAAAAATTTCAGCTGCTTGACACCGACAGGCTGCGGAGTCTCAGCCATGGGTATGACTGAAACGCACCCGCAAAAAACTCCCGTCTTTCCCGAAGATATGGTCATTCGCGTAAATTACCTGGACCTGGGAGTCGAATCATTATTTTATGCCTGGGAGATCAGCCGTTTGCTTGGTAGAGATGCGACGGAAAAAGAACAAAGGGCCTTGATTCTCCTGGTGCTCGCCACTATGCTCACCTCTGCCGGGGGCAGCACCAGGCTCCCGCTGGCAGACGGTTCTCATTTCGAGCATGCCCTTAATGAACTTGATGCAACCTTTGAAGAGCGCACCGCCATCGAGGAACTGCTCATGAAAGCCAAAAGAACCAGCGGAGGCTCACCCGACCCGCTTGTAGCAGATCTCTTCGGTTGTCCCGGTGAATACCGGCCCCTGATCATCGATCATGACTGCCTTTACATCCAGAAGCTGCATGTCCTGGAAGCCCGGGTTGGCGGTATCCTTCGTCAGCGAATTATGGGAATGCCTGAATCAGAAACCGCCTCCACCGGCAGTAGAATTGCTGCGGATGTAGAAAGCGCCGTGGACGAGGTTTTTAATTCCCCGCCGGTGATCGATACATTTGGGAAGATTGAACTAGACGCCGAACAAAAAGAAGCCGTCCGCAAAGCGCTTAGCGGCCGGATCACGATCATCAGCGGCAGGCCGGGGAGCGGGAAAACCTCGATTGTGGCAAGCCTGCTGCGCGTGCTGGCAAGAACCGGTTCTCCCCCGCTGGAATCGATAGCACTTGCTGCACCGACCGGAAAAGCGGCCGACAGGATGCGACAATCAATTGCCGGTCACCTTGCTGCCATTCCCAACCCCGGCCAGGCAGACCGCAGGCTGGCCGAAGCATGCCCTCCTGCATTAACCCTGCACCGGCTGCTCAGTTATTTGCCGGGCCTAGATTATTTCCGGCACAATGAAAAGAACCTGCTTTCAGAACAGCTCGTTATCATTGATGAAAGCTCCATGATCGATCTGGCCATGATGGACAACCTCATGCGTGCCCTGCGCCCTGAAGCACAGGTAATCATTATCGGTGACGCAGACCAGCTTCCCTCAATCGAGGCAGGTGCTGTGATGCAGGATCTTTGCCGGGCAAAAACGGCAAATGAGCAGGGCAGGGTGGTAGTGCTGAAAAAAAGTTACCGCTCCCGTGAAGAAGATGCGAGCGGGAAGAGCATCCTCGGGGCAGCTGCATTGATCAACGAGGGCAGATCACCTGCGGGGTTGAATGGCAAAAGCGCAGCGCTGATGGTAAACCGGGTAGCAGAACTACAATTCAAAGCAGTTGAACACCTGCAGCCGGGTGATCAAAACCAGCGGTTCCACTTCCTGGCCGAGTGGTTAAAACGCCTGCGCGGCTCCCTGCCGGACCTGGATGATCGCCTCATGCGTGAATATTTAGCCGATCACTCCGGTTTTGACGAGCAGGCAGTAAATGAATTGCGGGTAATCCTTGCTCACTACGAAAAGTTCCGAATCCTCTGTGTTACCCGTATTTCTGCAGGGGGAACGGGAACTGAAGCTTTAAACAGGTGGTTTCACCACAGGTGGCACAATGAATTAAAAAAGACAGGCATACCCCTGTTAAACCAAAATTTTCTGCCAGGTGAGCCGGTGCTCGTAACCCGCAACAACTATAGAGTTCGTCTTTACAACGGTGATTCAGGCCTGGTACTGCAGGTTAAAATATCAGACGGAACAAGGTGCCGGCCGGCCGAACCTATGGCCGTATTTCCCAGGGGCAGCAGTTTCGTGGCCTTTCCGCTGGAAGCCCTTCGCGGGCACTTAGACCTTGCCTGGGCAACCACGGTGCATAAAGCCCAGGGCTCGGAGTACGAACATGTTGCCCTCATGCTGCCCGAAATTGATGTCCGCCCGCTGACCCGGGAACTCCTGTACACGGCGATAACCCGGGCAAAAAAAGCAGTGACTATTGTCGGTTCCGTCGATATACTAAAAACAGGGATAAAACGCACCACAGAACGTCATTCAGGTTTGACGGACATTCTCCGCTAAAAATAAATCGTTATGAGAAATGCTGGGAGGTATTAAAATGAATTTGGAAGGATCGATCGTATTTTTCGGGGTAAAAAACTTGGAAGAGACCGACAGCTTTTACCGGGACAAGCTGGGGCTCGAACTGTACAAGGACCAGGGCCTGTGCCGGATCTACCGGGTTCCCGGAGGGGGCATGCTGGGCTTTTGCACCCACCAGGATGTAATCAGCCGGGAGAAAAAGCCCAATCATAACTTTACTGACTCCCGATGTAGACGGTTGGTACAAAAAGCTTAAAGAAAAGGGAGTTGAAGCTGGGGAAGAACCAAAAAGCAATCCCCGCTTTAAAATATATCATTTCTTCCTTCGCGATCCCGACGGCTACACCCTGGAGATTCAGCGCTTTCTTGATTAACCGGCCCGGTTAGTTCACCACCTAATCCCTGGCCCTGGAATTCTTTTAAAACAGCAATTACGTAGATTTCACTGGTATAGGGGTTATGATCTAATATACTTATAAAACCTACC